>Ga0306868_1001081_pt1 | contig 15259 bp, 13 predicted proteins | sample AntRauTorckE6832_FD_190411 | JGI IMG/M metagenome (GOLD analysis project Ga0306868, IMG submission 190411) | Saline lake microbial communities from Rauer Islands, Antarctica - Metagenome Torckler E6 #832 (v2) (version 2) | ecosystem: Environmental > Aquatic > Non-marine Saline and Alkaline >... | reverse complement strand
TTAAAGATTATGCAAGAATCCACCAGATGGGACATTTAAACAACGCTAGAATAGTTCAAAATTAATAAGATAAAAATAAATGATTATTATTTTGACTAATTATTAAGGTTTGTAAAAAAAGCAGTTTAGAGATCCTAAATGATTTTTTAAACTGCTTTTTTTTTGAATTCAATTGGTAAATTATAAAGTATTAAATTTCTTTAAATGGTTTTAATTATAATTATAGGTTTTAAATATAAATTTAGATACTTTTTTTAATAAAAATTAAATATTTTAACTTTTAGAGATTTTTTAGAGATTAATTATAAATATTTATTAGATCAAACTGGTATTATTAGTTTAGAAATTAAAAGGGAGGTGGGAAATATATGAAGCTAAAAGTTATTTTAATGATTTTAATGATAATTTTCCTCTCTCAGTTAAATGTGGAAGCAGCAGGTGTTTATCTAGGCAGCTTTACACCCCAAAGCAGTGAAAGTTTTAATTTTTCAATTCCGGTTCAAAGTCTGGAAGGAGAAATAATCTCTATCTTTACAGCAGATGATTATTTCAGATCAGATAGCAAAAAAATCGGAAGTACAAATTTAAAGCTAATAAACAGAGAATCTTCTTTTTCACTTTCCAGTAGAGATCTGAATATAGAAAAAGATAGATTGCTTTACAACCAAAACCTTAATTTAGAATTAGATTTAAAAGCAGAATATGAACCCGGTTTATATAAAAATATTCTTTACCTGCGGGATGATATCAAAATTATAGAAATAGAGATAATTTTTGAGATTAGACCCTGGATGGAAATCTTAAATGGAACAGCTCAGAATGCTAAAATAGAAAACATTGAAAAAAGAACTATGGGACTCTTTAGTTCCGGTCAGCAGAAAATCTTAATCAGATCTAATACAGACTGGAAGTTGAAAGTAATGATTGCAGAAGAAAGTCAGGATAACCTCTCAATCCGAGTTGCTGCAGATTCTGAGAGCAGATCTTTTGTAGATTATAAGAGTGAGTTTGTTAACCTTAATTCAGTGGAAACAATTATTGCTAATGGCTCAAATACAGCTAATTTAAATTCGGGTCAGGTAGCAATCTTTTATCAGCTGCGAATAGAGGATTTCAGAAAGGTAATTGCCGGAGATAAAGATTATCAGATTAGTTTTTCTCTTGAGTAATTAATTTGGTTATGTTATCAGCTAAGGCTGATACTTAATATAGATTGTCTGTTGTGGGAGAAGATTTTTCAAAAAAAACAAGGAGGAATTTATTATGAAAAAAATGTTGGTATTAGCTTTAGCGTTGGTATTTATGCTCTCAGGTGCTGTAATGGCACAGTATAGTGGATCTTTTGATGTGACACCATTTAATCCTGATTTAAGTCAAGAATATATAGGTGGAGATGGTGGCGCTGACGGTATTGCTGATTATGATGATTATACAGATGAAGATTTTAATGGTTTAGTTTATTTCAACGAAGTAGATTCTGGAAACCCTGGTAAATATACTAACTTAGAGTTTATGAACAGATCAGGTTATTATGATGTTAACGGTACAGATGATGATAACAGACAAAAAGTTGAAATCAATTTAGATGTAAAAGCTTATATCCCCTGCTTCTTAGAAATGAGATTAACAGGTAATCAGGGAACAACCTCTGCAATTAGTTATGGTCCTGGTGCTCAGGGTTCAACAGATGCAAGTGGCTATCTAATGGTTTTTGATAATGAATTAGGCGGCTATTTAGATGAAGACTGGCAGTCCTTAGGTTATGGAAGCAATGTAGCCATTAATCCTGGTGACGATGTATTTATCGGTTCCTGTGACATCTTTGCAGTAGAAGTTATCTCCAATGATAACTATAAATATGAAGTAGAATCTGAAGCTCTTGATGGTGTTGCAGGTGCTGCTGGCAATACATTACCAATGTATATGAGAACAGATCTTGGTGGTGGCTGGTTAGCTAATGACTTCATTTTCAATGCTCCTAATACTACTTTCAGCCGCACAAGAAATGCTGGAGTTAAATTAGAAGCACTGCATAACTTTAAAGTTCCTTTCAGCATGAATACTGTTCATGGCCAGTACAATGGCGAAGTAATATTTAGAGCAGCTACAATCTAATTTAATTTCAAAATTTAATACAGGTTTTCCACTACAAGGCAGGGGCTGAAAATTCAGCCCCTGAATAATTAGAAAGGAGTAATTTGTATGTTTAGAACAATAAGTTATTCTAATAATTTATTACTAATTTTTTTATTTGTAATTATTATTATCTCAATTTCCTTACCTGTAGCTGCAACTATTAGAGTTGAACCTTCCCGAATCATTCTAAATGCTTTGGAAGGAGAACGCAGTACAGGCATGATTGAAGTAGTTAATAATACTGAGAATGAAATAGAATTAACAACTCTTTTAAAAGATTGGAGCTTAGACGAAAGAGATTCGATAGTAGTTTTTGAAGCTGGTGAAACTGATTATACTCTTGACGGATTAATTAAATTTAATCCCAGAGAATTTACTCTGGCTCCAGGGCAGAGACAGATTGTTAGATTTACAGTTTCCAGTCCAGAAGCAGAACTGCCAAGAGAAAGAAGAGGGATAGTTTTTATAGAACATGAAACAGATTTAATTGATAATGCAACTGGTTCAAAAGTTAAAAGTCAGATTGGTACAACAATTTATTTTATTCCGGTTGGAGTTGAATACAACTTTAAATTTACTGGTTTAAGAGTATTTAATAGCCCAGAGCCTATGCCACAGGGGATTTCTTTAAGAATTAAAAATGATGGAGAAGCACATATGAGATATTATCCGGCCTACAAAATAGTTGATCAGGACAATAAGCTGGTGATGGAAGAAAAATTTAATCAATTATTAATTCTCCCCAAAAATGAAAGACAATTTTCATTTTATCTCAAAGATAGACTGGAACCGGGGAATTATAAGTTTATGTTAGAATTCAGTTTTTATAACACAGATCGAGTTGCTGAATATCAGATTCCAATTAAAATAGAGTAGGCTGGTGGAAAATATGAAAAATTTAATAATTATTACTCTATTTACTTTTTTGATTTTAAGCCCTGTTATTATGCAGGCTCAGGAATTAGTGGAAGATAATTTAGATGTTGAAACTAGTATTGTCTTATTAACTCTCTTTGATACAAATAGAGAACAAACCTATGATCAGGATGATTTTTTTGAAATATTCTATTTTAGTGAGGAAGATTATATACTTTTACCGGCTAATTTGATTGCACCATACCTTGAAGTGGAGCTTAATTTTAATAGAGATTTATCACTGCTGACTATAGAAAAAGAGCAGCGCACAGTTAGGATTGATTTAAAAACAAAGTCATATTTAGAACACCCAGAATGGAATGATAGACCTCCTGTGATTGCCGGAGGTGAGTTTTATTTAGCAAAGGAAGTTTTTGAATATCTAACAGATTATCAAATCAGCTGGAATAATTCTCTGCAGGAAGTTTTAGTGGATGGAGAATTTTATGAAGATGTTGAAATAGAAGATGGTCTGGAAGAAGAGGAAAAAGAAAAAATAATATATCAGGAATCTGAAAAAGATACTTTAGGAGATGAAATCACAGGATTTCAGCTTAGTTCTGTTCACTATCGTGTCCAGTTGAATCTAGAAGACAGAGTTTTTGGTGGGTTGAATAAAGAAATTAATGGAGATTTAAATTTCTATGGTCGGACTGGAAACTGGGCCTATTATTTAAATAATGACCTCAAATATAATATAGACAGCAGTGAAGTTGATTATGAACTTGATAGAGTAAAATTTAAGTATCAGGAAAATAATATGTTGATTATAGCTGGAGATCATGATTTCCAACTGGAAGAAACAATGGGCAGAAATGAAATGCAGGGTTTATATTTTTCACTGCCGGATAGATTAACTTATAAACTGATTCCCTATACAAATATAACTGTTGAAGTCAAAAAAGGTGATCAAATTTCACTTTTTTTGAATGATAATTTACTCAAGAAAAGAGATATTAAAACTGATGGAGAGTATACTTTTGAAAATGTCGAATTAAGAGCCAGATATTTAAATAAAATTGAAATAGTCAAATTAACTTCGGAAGGAGAAGAAGAGAGGCAGATAAGTTATCTTGTGGGTTCAAGTGATATTTTAAATTCAGAGGTTAGAGAAACTGAAGTATTGGCCGGACGTTATAAAGATGATGATTATTCCGGAGACGGCTGGCAAGGATATTTTGGTGCCTTAAGAGGTAATTATGCCCTAAATAGCAGACTTTCAGCTCATATAGAAACAGCTATCTATAATGAATCATTAAGTTCGGAGAGTGAACTAACTGAAGAAGTTATTTCTTCTATAACTGGTTTTTCTTTTAAAATTAATTCTCGAACTGTAATTAATCTGGACTGGCTAATTGCAGGTGAATTTGATAGTTTAGAAAGTGGAGCAGAGGCCAGTATTTTATATGGTTTATTAAATGGCTATATTCAGGGTGTGTATTTATATATTCCACCTGAAACAGCTGAATATATGGAAAAAGATGAGGGTGAAGATAAGTCTTTATCCTTTAAGTTAGACTTAGGAAATAATATAAGTATTAATCCTACAGTAGGCCAGAGAAAAACTCTAGAAGATGATACAACAGATGAAAGTAATTACTATAATTTCAAAATTATTTATAATCCCAGCTGGAGAAACTATAATGCTCTATCCTTGTACTATGAGGATAATAATTCTGAATATTTATTGACAGATCAAAATGATCAGGTATATATCTTTTTAGGAGATAAAATTAGAAAAGGAATTGGTTTAGAAAATAATATCTATGGAAGAACTTTTAGAGTTTCCAGTGATCTTGGCTACTATGACAATGAAATAAATGTTAGCAATCTTTATAACGAAAACTATCAGGATTATGAAGCTGAAGTAGGAGTTTATAAGCGTTTTGGTAATTATCTTTTACTATCTGCCAATTACGATGGTGAACAGCGTCGAGATGATCAGGGAACAAGATACTATGATCGTGAATATGATGGTGAGATCAGGCTGTCATTTGGCAGGAGGGCTTCTTTAAGCTTAGGGACCAAAAGAAATGAAGAAGAATCAGAAGATAGAATAGATGAAGAAAGTAATCTCCGCTTAAATTATTATTTTAACAGAGAATTCAGTTTAACAGCTGAGCTAAAAGATTACCATTCAGAGTTTTTAAGTGATTATCAGTCAGTTAATTTATCCGGTAACTACTATTATCCAAATAATCCTGGTTATATTAGATTATCAGGAGAATATATAGTCCCAGATGAAGGAGAGCCGGGAACTTCTTTTAGTGCAGCCTATGATATTATTAGAGATGACGAAAGTGAGATAAAAATAGAAGTCGGCAGAGAGTATAATGACTTTGAAAATAATAACTATGAAAGTTATGCCACAGTTTCTTATTCTCATGCACTCTCATTTATTGGAGGAGAGACCAGAAAATCAAGATTTACAGATTTTGAACCCCGCCCAATTGTTGCCGGATATGCCTATCTTGATGAAAATTATAATGGAGTTATGGATCCAGGTGAAAAGAGATTAGAAGATATTCCAATGAGGCTGGGAAATATGATGTCTGTTAGTGATGAAGATGGTTTCTTTATCTTTAAACCATATTTTAATGACACCTATTTTCTTAACTTCGACTACCGCAACCTGATAGCTGATTACACACCGGTTACAGATGAAATCTTAGTTAGAGTTAAGGATAATCAGAATGTTATGCAGAATTTTGGAGTTACAATTAACGGTACAATTAGTGGTAATGTTTTTATTGATAAAAATGCCAATGGTGTTAAAGATGATGATGATGATTATCTGATGTGGGCAGGAATGGAAGTTGGAGGTCTAAATAAAAAAGATTATACAGACCAGACTGGAGAATATTATTTTCAGAATGTGCCTTTAGGAACTCATGAGTTAACTCTTTTAAAAGATTCTCTACCTAAAGGAACCAGACCGCTGAATGGATATACCCAGGATATCTTTATCACAGAGGATCAACTTGATCACCATAATATTGATATTCCAATAGTGTATGGAGATTAATAAGGTATCACCAGGGCAGCAATGCCCTGTTTAGCCCCGGGTTAAATGCCGGGGCTTGTTTATGGAATAATATAATTGACAAAGAAATTATTTTATTATATAATTCGACTATGAGTCAAATTGACTCTAAGTCGAATATAATTCTGTAATTAATTTTACTCCCCTCCCCCGGGGAGTTTTTATTTTTTATGGAAAAATAATTTAAGAAATGGATTTAGTTGAAATTTCATGAGCATTAGCGATTATAAATGATTAAAAACTATTATTAGCTCATTTAAGTGAGATAAGCTTAACTGAAGCTCTATATTAACCTAATATCAAAGAATTACTACTTGAAATATTTTTCAGAATATTTTATAATCATAATTGGAAACGTTAACGGAAACGTTAACAATCTGAATTATTAAATTAAATCTTCAAATTAGTGATTAAAGTTTTATGCTTAAATTGTTCAGCAATTCTATAATAAATCAGGTGATAGCTAATGAAGGTAACAATTAAAGATATTGCAAAAGAAGCTGAAGTATCAGTTACTACAGTTTCTCGGGTTTTAAATAATAAGCCTGATGTTGGTGATAATACCAGAGCTAAAATCTTAAAAATAATAGATGAGATGAACTACAACCCCAATAGTGTGGCTCGCGGACTTGTAATGCAGAAAACTCATACTATTGGTCTGATTATTCCCGATATCAGCAATCCTTTTTTTCCTGAAGTAGCAAGAGCGATTGAAGATAAGGCTCAAAAGCTCGGTTATTCTGTTATCTTTTTTAATACAGATAATCATCTTGAACGGGAGAAAAAAGCAGTTGAATTATTTAAAAGTAAACAGGTAGATGGTTTAATTGTTTCTCTATCGCTGGGTAATGAAGAAATACTTAGAGAATTAAAAGCTGCGGATTATCCGGTTGTTCAGATTGATAGATCTGTACTTAGTGGTTTTTATCCTCTGGTCAGTATTGACAATAAAAATTCTGCTTATCAGATGGTAGAATATATGCTCAAAAAAGGTCACAAAAAAATTGCTCATATCAGTGGTGATCTAAATACGACCACTGCTAGAGAGAGACTGGAAGGCTATAAAAAAGCACTTAAAGATTATGAGCTTGAGATCAATGATAATTATATCATTGAAGGGGATTATACTCAGCACTCTGGATTTGAAGCAATGCAGAAATTACTTAAATTAAAGAATCGTCCGACAGCTATTTTTGCAGCCAATGACTTAAGTGCTGCAGGTGTTTATAAAGCTCTATTTGCTGCTGGTTTAGATATACCAGATGATATTGCAGTAGCAGGTCATGATGATATTGACATTGCTTCTCTTTTAAGACCGGAACTAACTACAATGAGGCAGCCCAAGTACAGTCTGGGCGAAAGAGCAGTGACAGTGCTTTTAAGAATGATCAATAACAAAAAAATAGATATTGAAGATCAAGTTTTAAAAACCAACTTAATTATCAGAGAATCCGTTTAAAAATATAGATCCAAAAAGAAAGCAGGTGAATTAATTGTCCCAAATACTTGTTATTGGAAGCATGAATATGGATTTAGTTGTTGAAACTGAGCGCTATCCCGAAGCAGGTGAAACCATAATTGGCGGTAAATTCGAACAGATCCCTGGTGGCAAAGGAGCCAATCAGGCCCTGGCTGCAGCCAAGCTGGGAGATGATGTAGAATTTATTGGAGCCTGTGGAGATGACAGTTTTGCTCCCAGGTTAAAATCAAGTTTAAAAAATGGTGGAGCTGAAATTGATAATATTTTTGAAGTTAAAGGTCAAAGTACAGGTGTTGCAGTAATTACAGTCGATCCAGCGGGGAATAACAGGATCATAGTTTCTCCTGGAGCAAATTATGAATTAGATGCAGCAAAGATTGAAAAAATTAAAGATAAAATAATAGAAGCTGAAATCTTACTGCTGCAGCTGGAGATACCGGTTGCAACTATTGCCAGAATTGTAGAAATTGCTTCAGCCAATAATACAAAAATTATTTTAGATCCAGCCCCTGCTCAGCAATTATCTAATAATATTTTATCTAAAGTAGACTATCTACTGCCAAATGAAGGAGAACTTGATTTATTACTGGCAGATGCTGAAGCTGAATCTCGTATAGATAAAATAAATATTTTACTTAATAAAGGTGTTAAAAATATTATAGTGACTGAAGGCGAAAAAGGTGTTAATTTTTATAATAAAGAGCAGCAGCTTCATTTTGAATCATTAAAAGTCAAAGCAGTTGATACAACAGCTGCCGGTGATGTTTTTGCAGGTTCATTTGCAGCCAATTTAGTTAAAACAAATAATCTTAAAGAAGCGATAGGTTTTGCAGTCAAAGCTGCAGCTTATTCAGTCACCAAAAGAGGAGCTCAGAGTTCTATTCCGGATAGAAAAGAGTTGAGTAAATTCCTTGCAGAAAGGAGCAACTAAGATGAAAAAAGATGGTATAATAAATAGCAAATTGACAAGAGTGATCGCCGAGATGGGGCATAAAGACAGCCTGGTTTTAGCAGATTGTGGACTTCCAATTCCTAAGGAAATAGAAAGAGTTGATCTCTCTTTAACCAAAGGCTATCCCAAATTTTTAAAAATACTTAAGGCTGTCCTTAATGACTTAGTCGTTGAAAAAGCAATTCTGGCAGCAGAAATCAAAGAAAAAAGTCCAGAATTAGAAGAAAAGATCCTGGCTCTGCTGCCTGATGTGGAAGTTGAATATATAGCCCACGAAAAATTCAAAAAAGAAACAAATAATTCTAGAGCTATAGTTAGAAGTGGCGAGATTATTCCCTATGCCAACATAATTTTAATTTCAGGAGTTGATTTTTAAATGGGAACAGAAAAAGTACTGGAAATGAAAAACATCACAAAAACATTTCCTGGAGTTAAAGCTTTAGATAAAGTTAATTTTTCTCTCCGTAAAGGTGAAGTACATGCTTTGCTGGGAGAAAATGGAGCCGGGAAATCCACTTTGATGAAAGTTCTGAATGGAATTCATAAACGGGATGAAGGTGAAATCCTTTTAAAAGGTCAACCGGTTGAGTTTGAGGGTACTAAAGAAGCTCAGAATGCTGGACTGGCAATTATTCATCAGGAGTTAGAATTAATACCACACCTTAATGTGGCAGAAAATATTTATCTTGGACGGGAAGAGAGAAATAGTATTTTCATCGACTATAAAAAAATGTATCAAAATACAGCCGATGTTTTAGAGATGCTCGGAGTTGAAATTGATCCCAGAGCTAAAATTAAAGATTTAAATATAGGTAGTCAGCAGATGGTTGAGATTGCCAAGGCTGTTTCTCAGCAGGCTGAGATACTGGTAATGGATGAGCCAACTTCTTCTCTGACCAATCAGGAAATAGGTATTTTATTTAAACTAATTGAGAGACTTAAAAAGCAGGATATTGCTATTGTCTATATTTCTCACCGTCTGGAAGAGGTTTTTGAAATCTGTGACCGGGTAACTGTTTTAAGAGACGGTCAATTTGTAGGTGAGGTTGAAACCTCTGAGACTGATGAAGACGAATTAATTAAGATGATGGTCGGAAGAACAATTGAAGACCGTTTTCCTAAAATGAGATTTAAGCCTGGGGAAGAGATTTTAAGAGTTGAAAACCTTTCAGTACCAAATGAAATAATCAATGCTTCTTTTACTCTTCATAAGGGAGAGATTCTCGGAGTTGCCGGCTTAATGGGATCAGGCAGGACTGAACTGGCTAAAGCTATTTTTGGAGTTTATAAAGAAAAAACAGGCGATATTTATTATCGAGGCGAAAAGTTAGAAATTAATTCTCCAGCTGATGCTATAAATAATAATATATATTATTTGAGTGAAGACCGTAAAGATGAAGGTCTGGTGCTCGGACTTTCGGTTGCTGATAATATAAGTATTTCCGTTTTATCTACTATGTTAAAAGCCAATACTTTCATTGATGCTGCTCAGGAAAAGGAACTTGCTCAAAAATATATTAAGGATTTGAATATTAAAACACCTTCGGAAAAACAGCTCGTCAAAAATTTAAGTGGAGGAAATCAGCAAAAAGTTGTAATTTCCAAGCTGCTTTCTACCAAACCAGAGGTTGTAATTATGGATGAACCAACCCGAGGTATTGATGTGGGCGCTAAAAGAGAAATCTATAATTTAATGCAGGAGTTAATTGATCAAGATGTGGCAGTAATTTTGATATCTTCTGAATTACCTGAAGTATTAAATTTAAGTAATAGAGTTTTAGTAATGCACGAAAAAGAAATTATGGGAGAGCTGGATGCCGCTGATGCTGATCAGGAATCAATAATGAAGCTGGCAACCGGAAGGAGGAGTCAATAAAGTGAATAATTTTAGCAGTATTAAAGATAAAAGTTTTTTAGAGATTATAAATAGATTTAAAACAGGAATTGGACTTCTGGTTTTAGTAATTGTATTATCCTTTATGAGTCCATATTTTTTAACGATACCAAACCTGTTAAATATAGTTAGACAGGTTTCAATTATTGCAATAATATCTTTTGGGATGACAATGGTAATTTTAACAGGTGGTATTGATCTTTCAGTGGGCTCCATGCTTGCATTTTCGGGAGCCATAACTGCTGGAATGATAGTTAATTCAGGGCTTAATGTATTTTTAGCGATCTTAATTGGTCTGGCTGCCGGTACAGCCCTGGGTTTATTCAATGGAATTGCAGTTGCTAAAGCTAAATTGCCGGCTTTTATTGTAACTTTAGCAATGATGACTGTTGCTCGAGGCTTTACCCTGATTTATACTAATGGAAGACCCATCTCCGGGTTTAATGAAACTTTTAGATTTTTTGGGGCCGGTTATTTGGGTAGAATTCCAATTCCAGTCGTAATTATGTTTTTACTTTTAATTGTAATTTTTGTTTTACTGAAGAAGACACCTTTAGGCCGCTATATTTATGCCATTGGTGGAAATGAAAAAGCTACAAAATTGTCAGGTATTAATACTGATAAAATTAAAATTGCAGTATATGGTTTAAATGGATTTTTAGCTGCAGTAAGTGGTATAATTTTAACTTCAAGACTGAATTCGGCCCAACCAATGGCTGGAGAAGGTTATGAGCTAGATGCAATTGCAGCTGTTGTTCTTGGTGGAACCAGTCTTTCTGGTGGAAGTGGTACAGTTATTGGGACTATTGTTGGTGCTCTAATTATTGCAGTTTTAAATAATGGATTAAATCTTTTAAACGTATCTTCATTTTATCAGTTAGTTGCCAAAGGTGCTGTTATTCTGTTAGCTGTCTTCTTAGATCGTAAGAGCCAGCAGCAGTAATAATATAAATAAAGAAAAATATTTCAAATAGGAGGTGAGTTTTTCACCAGCTTCTTTTTGACAAATATTGATTAATGGAATTAAATTCAAGGAGGAATAAAAAAATGAGAAAACTTATTGTTTTAGCTTTATCTTTAATGTTGGTGGTAGGACTTTCCGCAGGTGTTGCAGCTCAGGATGTTAAACTTGGTCTGGCAGTATCTACTTTAAATAATCCATTCTTTGTTGACTTAAAAGATGGTGCTGAAGCCATGGCAGAAGAAATGGGAGTTGAAATTTTAACTGTAGATGCTCAGGATGATGCTGCAAGTCAGTTAAGCAGTGTTGAAGATTTATTAATCAAACAGATTGATGTTTTAATTGTAAACCCTGTTGATGGGAATGCAGTTGTAGCTGCAATTACAGCAGCTAATAATGCAGGGGTTCCTGTAATTACAGTTGACCGCGGTGCAGAAGGTGGAGATGTAGTAAGTCACATTGCTTCTGATAACGTTGCTGGTGGAGAAATGGCTGGAGACTTTATTGCTGAGCAGTTAGGTGAAGAAGGTAAAGTTGTAGAACTTCAGGGTATTCCTGGAACCTCTGCTGCTAGAGATAGAGGTAAAGGTTTTAATATGAGTATGGATAAGTATCCTGGTATGGAAGTAATTGCCAGACAGCCTGCTGCATTTGACCGTGCAGAAGGGATGACTGTTATGGAAAATATCCTGCAGGGTAATCCAGAAATCGACGCTGTATTTGCTCATAATGATAATATGGCTTTAGGTGCTATGGAAGCTATAGCAGCAGCTGGCCGCTCTGATGAGATTATGATCGTTGGTTTTGACGCTGTTAATGATGCAAGAGAAGCTGTAGCAGAAGGCGAAATGGCAGCAACTGTTGCTCAAAAACCAGATCTAATGGGTGAAATGGCTGTCGAAACAGCAATTAAGGTAGCAAATGGAGAAGAAGTTGACGAATATACTCCAGTACCTTTAGAATTAATTACTGAGTAAGTATAGTAATAAGTAATTCAATTATGTATTGACTCAGCTCAGCTATAACTTCAATGGACATTTTAAATTAAATAGCTGAGACTTCAATAGAAAAGGCCCTTTCTCAAAACTGAGGAAGGGCCTTTAATAATTTGTTCTGTAAATTATTAAAATCTGTCTTTGCAAATCAAAAAGTGATAACTGATTATTTAATTTGGTGCAGATTTTTAAAAGATTTAACTATATTGCGCATTAAAACCTGATTGGTAACTGTACCTACTCCCCCGGGAACAGGAGTAATCATCTTAACTTTATCTGCTGCAGAATCAAAATCAACATCTCCCAGCAATTTTCCATCAACAAAGTTTGTTCCAACATCAATGATTACAGAATCTTCGTTTAGCATATCACCTTTTATCATTTCTGCTCTGCCAACTGCTGCCACAACTATATCAGCATTTTTTAATTCCCATTCTAAGTCCCGGGTGCGGGAGTGACACATTGTCACAGTGGCGTGTTTTTGCTGCAGTAAAATAGAAACAGGTTTACCTACAATGTTACTGCGGCCGACTACAACTGCTCGCTGACCCTTGATTGGAATATCATAATAATCTAAGATTTCCATACAGGCTTCAGCTGTAGCTGGGTTTAAAGTTTCTAAGCCGACAAAAAGTTTTCCCAGAGAAGCAGAGGTAATGCCTTCTATATCTTTTTTTGGATTGATCATTTCCAGACTGTCTTTTAATTCGGGGGGAAGAGGCTGCTGAACCATAATTGAAGTTATTTTTTCATCCTGGTTGGCTTCTTTTAAGCGCGCTTTAAATCTATCGGGCTCTTCAATAAACTGCTGGTATTCAAATTCAATCCCAATTGCTTTACAATTTTTTTCTATTCGATTAGCGTAAGCTTTACTGGCAGCATCTTTTCCATACTGCAGTACAATTAAGTGGGGGGCAGAACCGGTTTCAGTTTTTAGTTTTTCTACTTCTTTAATTAGACTGGCTTTGATTTCTACTGCCAGTTTTTTACCGCTTAATTCCTTCATTTTTCCACTTCCTTTGGTTGATTTAATTAAATTTAAGTTCAGATAGTTTAGAATAAAGACTATAATTAATTTGCAAGCTCGATTATTTCTTCTTTAAGGCGAGAACTCTCATCTTTTAATTTTAAATATTCTTTTTTTATATTTTCCTTATATTCTTCATTATCCAGGCTTTTAAGATTGATTTTAACATTGGCAATTGCACTGCCAACTGCTGCATCTCCTATGTAGGCTGCTACCTCAAAATCGCTGGCCAGCATTCGATTACCGATTTCACTAATTTCTAAACTGAGGCGCATCAGTCTGACTGCTTTTTTTGTCATATCCATCGAAAACTCGACTGCATCCTGGCAGACTGATTTTACTCTCTCCTGATCTCCAGCTTTATAGCTGTCTAAAATATCAGAAAGAATTTTACTGTCCTGATCAATCATTAGGAGCATTTCTTTTTTTAGTTCTTCACTTTCAGCTAAAATTTCTTTGGCTTCGGCCTCAACTTCCTTATATTTTTTCTTACCAATAGTCAGGTTGGCAATAAAACTGACAACTGCAGCATTTAAAGCACCACTTAAGGCTGCCGCACTGCCACCACCGGGAATAGAATTGCTTGAGCTTAAATCATCTAAAAATTCTTCCATAGTTTTTTTGCTGTACATGCTAAAACCCCTCTCTGTTAAATAAGATTTTATAAATATTCTAATAATTTAATTTGATTTAATATAATTATATAAAATAAGAGAATTTTTAACAAGGTTAATTTTTATTTGTTATATAAATTTTGAAGTTTTTTGCTTATTATATTATAATTAACATAATCAAGTATAATAAAAATAAATTCATTTGAAAAGATTTAGAAAAAGGAAGTTGGGGCACTATTGCAGATATTTGCTAAGCTTAAAGAAAAATTGATTAGTTCTCTTTTGTATTACTATATTGATTTTGTTCATAAAACAAGTAAAATTGAGAAAGTTGGACATTTAGAATTTTTAGAAGAAGATTGTAGAGATAAATTTATTATTTTTATTTGGCATGGTGACAGCTACTGTTATTACCCTTTTCTAAAAGGTAAAAAGCTGAATATTATTACCACTAAAAACAAAAGAGGTGGTGTAATCAGCAGGATCAGCAGACATTTTGGCTATGATGTATTGAGATTACCGGATATAGGCGGGAATGGTGATTACATATTTAAAGTAAGAGAACAGATAAATAAAAAAACAAAGGCTAATCTTGTCATGTCAGTAGATGGTCCCAGTGGACCTCAGCATGAAATTAAAGATTTTGCATTAATTATGGCACTTTTTTCAAAAAGAAAAGTTTTACCTTTAAGTATTGAGGTTAAACATAAAATTGAATTAAAAAGGTGGGATAAATTAAAGTTTCCTCTGCCATTTAATGAAATAACAATTAAAGTTAATGAAGCTTTTAATCCCAGTAAGAGCGATAGAAAAGAAAAATTTATTTCAATAAAAAAAGAAATTAAGGATGTTATGGAAGAAAAAATAGGATATAATTAATTTTTATAATTTAGAACCCGGGCAGCATCATGAAAAAAGCTGGCCCGGGTTATTTTTATTATTTATTCTAATAATCAAACTGTCCAAAATCAGGATCAATTATCCGATTATCTTCATACAATTGATCCATTTTTTCTCTCGCTTCAGCAGGTAAATCCCAGTCAAAAAGATCGAAATTACTTTCTAAATGTTCTCTGGAACTTGCCTTAGGAATAGCCACAATATCTTTGTCAATTAACCACTTAAGTACAAGTTTGGATGGTGATTTATCATGTTTATCAGCAAGTTTCTGAATAACTTCATTTTCAAATACTTCACCTCTGCCAAGTGGACTGTAAGCAGTTAAAACAATATCATTTTCCT
>Ga0306868_1001080_pt1 | contig 15287 bp, 18 predicted proteins | sample AntRauTorckE6832_FD_190411 | JGI IMG/M metagenome (GOLD analysis project Ga0306868, IMG submission 190411) | Saline lake microbial communities from Rauer Islands, Antarctica - Metagenome Torckler E6 #832 (v2) (version 2) | ecosystem: Environmental > Aquatic > Non-marine Saline and Alkaline >... | reverse complement strand
CTCGGCAATGCCGATGCGAAATTCATCAATCGGCACAGGTTCCACATCCTGGCCGTCCACATGCACTACCGTCATCTTCATTCCGGGAATGCGCACGTCAAATGCGGTGGTACCCGCCCCCGCGTTGATAAACCGAAGGCGTACTTTTTCGCCGGGTTTAAACAGGGCATTCCAATTGGACCCCGGCCCGTGGCCGTTCATCAAGTAGGTGTAGGTGGCACCGGTGGTATCAAGCAGGTCGGTGGCGCTCATGCGCATCCGTCCCCAGTCCAGGTAGTTTTTGGTGGCATCCCCAAGACCTTTTTTCTTCACATCTTTCATAAATTCCCCCATATCACGGCGCTGGTAATTGTAATAGCCCTCCATCTTTACGAGATTTTCAAGTACCTCGTAGGGGTCTTCAAAAGTAAAGTCGGATAGCACCACCGGGTATTCGCGGTCGTACTGCACTGGATCTTGGTTGGCGGGATCTACAATCAGTGGTCCGTAATGGCCAAACTGCTCCTGCAGCTTGCTGTGGCTGTGATACCAATACGTGCCATTTTGGGTGAGCGTATAGCGGTATTCAAAGGTCGATCCGGGTTTGATGCCTTCAAAGCTTACGCCGGGTACCCCGTCCATCTGAAACGGCGGCAGGATACCGTGCCAGTGGATGGAGGTGTCCTCATCGAGTTCATTAGTCACGCGAATAAGCACGTCTTGACCTTCCTGCATACGAATAAGGGGGGCCGGTACGCTGCCGTTGATGCCAATGGCTTTTCCTGTTTTGCCATCAATATCTTTGGGCATGCGGCCGATGGTAAGATCAATTATGTTATTAGGCCCCCTTGGAGTCAGAACATCTCGCGTTCCCTGGCCGAATCCCGCCAGGGCATAACTCGGCAGAACAGCGCTTGCGCCTGCGAAGGCAGCCAAAGAGCCGGCATAGCGGAGAAATGTGCGTCGTGAAATGGAGTTGTTATCTTGGTCTTTCATGGTAATATAATTTTAAAATTCAGTAATGCTGAAAATAGACTATAGGACTTTAAAAAGCTCCGGAATACAAAATTATGGAGTCAAAAATTTGAAGAATTTTTTTGCTCAACCAGACTGCTCTTCGACTTCATCCGCCGCTTGGCGGATTGCGCTCAGAGTGACGTCATATTGTCCGTAGGACTCCCACGGAGAGCGCAGCGAAACGGAGTCGAAATATGCTGGAAATCAATCCGTTGGGATCATTGCAAAAAATCTAACCAATAGTACAGAAAGGCTAATTCAAGAACACACTGATCAACACGTGGAGGGCGGGTCCGGAATCATCGAGCAAGCCGGGCTGAGTGGAGATGGGTTTTAAGGGGAAATGAATACGAGCAGGAAGCTTAAACAGATCGGATAAAGCTACAGCATCACCAAATGACCAGTTCTGGCTGTTTACAACCTTCTTGGTTTTTTGATAATCCTTCACAAAATCGTGCCCGCAATCGCATTGTTGTGCATCCTGATGCTGGCCATGCATCATATCTGACGACATTTCCTGATTATGGGAAAACAACTCAGAGATATCCGCATGGCAGCAGTTAGGCAGTACCAGGCTGAACGATAGTAAGAGGCTCAGCGAAAGAATGCAATATTTGTTGCGAATTTTCATATAGATGCTTCCGTATTGTTAATAAGCTTAATAAAATAACTTCATGGAACTATATCAATAACCAAAAATCCTAATGCTGATTCATTTGCCATAACTACCATGAGGGAATAACAGTTCCAATATGCTTACTCTATTTCAATTTTGCGTTACAAAATTACCGGTGAATCTTACATTTTTTTTGGAAGCCATGTAAACCGATAGAGCTGGCAGGAAAGTGATTTGGAGAATGGGAAGAAAACCAATTTCTCTATCAAAAATCTTCATGGTGGCCATTAACGGATCATAAGACCATAAATTCAGGTAAATAGCAATCCATTCTAATCCAATACTGGCACCAAAACTTAGCACCAGCAATATTAGATAACCAGTTCGGGAGGGTCTATGGAATTGTCCCAGGCCGGTCAAAAAACAAGCTCCTTTCCAAAGTCCAAATACAATGAGTACATCTCCAAAGATGGCCGCCCACATCCACACGGTTGATTTCCAAAACGGCCAGCTCCACATGTTGTAGAAAAACAGGCACTGCCCGAACTCCCACAACGTGTTAAGCGCAAAGGCAAACAAAATAATATTTGACGTTTTGGATTTAAATAGATTCATCTCCATTATATAAGCATGCAGCTTTTAAGGAGGTGGAGAGCTATCAACTACCGGAGAACCCTCCACCAATAATAGCCACGTTCATCGTTAAGCTTTCATACTCGTTGTTCGTAAATAAGGCTTAATGGTAGTATATCCCGGAAATCTTTTCTCTGCCTCTTTATCTGTGACTGCCGGAGATATAATAACATCATCGCCTGTATTCCAGTTGGCCGGGGTCGCTAATTGCTTATTTTCGGTAAGTTGCAAGCTATCGACCACTCGTAGCAGTTCGTGAAAGTTACGGCCTGTTGAAGCAGGATAGGTAAGCGTAAGCCGAATGGTTTTATCGGGCCCAATAATAAAAACCGATCGCACCGTTTTGGTTTCTGAGACTTTAGGATGAAGCATGCCGTAGGCTTTGGCCACTTTTTGATCGGCATCAGCAATAATCGGATAGTTCACCTCCGTTTTTTGGGTTTCATTGATATCTTTAATCCATGACTTATGGGATTCGAGCGGGTCTACGCTTATAGCCAGAATCTTTACGTTGCGCTCATCAAATTCCAGTTTAAACTTTGACATGCTTCCCAGTTCCGTGGTGCAAACAGGGGTAAAATCAGCCGGATGGGAAAATAAAATTCCCCATGCATCCCCCAGCCATTCATAAAAATTAATTTCGCCCTGTGTTGTTGGGGCCGTAAAATTGGGTGCTTTATCTCCAAGTTTTAGTGAGTTCATAATTATTTAGTTTTGATTATTTGTGGTTTTAGTTTATTGGTAAATATAAAATCCAATTTGAATATTTTGGGTTGACAACGGGGGTATCCTAAAATGAATGGTTCAATTTAAACAATCTCAAAATTGGCCATCATGCCATTGTCTTCGTGTTCCAGGTTATGGCAGTGAAACACGTAGAGCCCTTTTTGGGCATCGAATTTCGTAAGCACTCGTACGCTTTCTCCGGAGTCGACACGGATGGTATCTTTCCAGCCGCGCTCGTGCGGGGCCAGGGGGCCGCCGCTGCGGTTCAATACCTTGAATTGGGTAGCATGCAGATGCATTGGGTGCGGCATCATGGTTCGGTTGTTGAACTCCCAGATCTCCAGGGCGCCCTGTTCTATTTTTTGATCCACGCGCAGCATTTCAAAAAATTTTCCGTTGATGGCCGGGCCCTCCATCATCTCCATCGTCAGATCAATGCGGCGGCTGCGGTCGGCATCGGCTTCGTCGGGGAACGATAACTCCGTGAGCGCTTGTGGCATACGGAATGGGTCCTGTTCTTCTTTGGTGATGCGGAATTCTATAAGTCCTTCGCCTTCATTTTGGGAACGATTCTTGTTTCGGCCCATCATCCCGCCCCTATCCCTGTTCATCATTCCACCTCCGTCCATCATACCTCTGCCATCTCCATTCATCATGCCATCCATCATCCCGTCCATGCCGTTTCGGGTTTCAGCCGTCATACGGACTTTCTCTCCGACCTCATATGGGCTGAAATCCACCAGCAGATCGGCCCGTTCGCCGGGTGACAGGGTTACTGAAGAAACCTGGTAGGGACGCTCCAGTAGTCCCCCATCGCTTCCGATTACATAAAACGGGTGGTCATCGCTGAATGAGAAATCCAGGATGCGGGCGTTGGAACCGTTCAGCAGGCGCAGCCGGTAAAAGCGGGCGGCTACTTCGTGGTAGGGAGACTGTACCCCATTTACAAACAGGGTGTTGCCGAAGAAGCCCATTCTTCGGGCCATCATATTCAGGCTGTAAGTCATGCGCCCCTGGTCGTTGATTCGTTTTTCCTGGACAATTAAGGGCAACTCATTTTCCCCGGAAGGTAGCCCCAACGCTTGTTCTTCTTCGTCTTCAACCAGCAGCAAGCCACCCAAGCCCCGGTACACCTGAGGACCCGTCAGCTTGTCGGGATGCGGATGGTACCAGTAGGTACCGGCCCGTTGGTCCACGTCAAATCGGTAGTTGTACGTTTTTCCCGGCTGCACGGCGTCTTTGGGATGCCCGTCCATGTCGGGCGGAACGATAAGGCCGTGCCAGTGAATAATACTCTCCTGATCGATCCGGTTCTGGTAGTTGATGGCAAGCGTTTCGCCCCGTTTAACTCTAATAGTGGGGCTGGGCAGGGAGCCGTTCAAGGTATAGACATCGGAATCCACACCGCCGGCAAGTTTTCGGCGGGCAGTTTCGGCGGCCAGTTCAAAATCGGTGGCGCGTATCTCTTCGGGGAAGGTCAAAGCCCGGGAAAAGGCATCGCCCGAAAAGGACGCATCAGTTTTTCCGTCTGAGGTGCAGGCCAGCAAGGCTGGAGACAAAGTTAACATTCCGGTTCCGGCGCCTATGAGCTTAAGAAAGTCTTTGCGTTCCATAATAATTTTCATTTTTGTATTAAGTAATGCTATCACTCCGGGTGATGGCATTACTAATCGTTAGCGTTATTTTTTACGGCTCTTCCCATAATATGAGGCCCAACAACCGGCAGTGGCAGTGACAGCCGAAAATGTTCTAGTTCTACATCTTTAAAACCGGCACCTTCAATCGCCTTCCAGGTCTCCCGGTCGGGGTGGCAGCCGTCCGCTATCCATCTCCACAGTGGTTTGATCCACCGTTGCATGGTGCGCAATCGGGTTCCTTCACGGGCCGCCACGTGTTCGATAAATAAAAAGGAGCCGCCGGGTTTAAGTACGCGTTTTATTTCGGAGAGGGTTTGTGGAAGGTCCGTTACCGAACACAACACCAGGGTACTTACCACCGCATTCATGCTTTCGCCTTCCAACGGTATATCTTCCGCACTACCGGTAAGCATCTCAATGGGCCGGTTAAACTGATCGGCCTTTTCCTTCAGATGTTTTTGCATCCAGGGGTTGGGTTCCAGTCCGGTTAAAAGCACTTCCTCGGGATAGTATTCCAAGTTAGCTCCCGTCCCCGGCCCGATTTCCAGCACGCAGCCCGAGAGGCCCGAAAATAATGAGCGTTTGCGTTCATCTACCCGCCGGTTATACCGTTCGCTGCCTTTGTACAACAGCCAGGCGTTGAGGCGGGAGATAAAACCGGTATGTTCGTGGTTTTGCTTCATGGTATGTTGATTATCTTGATTCGTAAGATGCTGTCTAACCTCAATTTAGATTCGAAATAGTATGATAGATGACCTGTAGTGATTCGATGCTTCCGTTTTCAAGACCTTTTTCAAAATCTTCTTCCTGTTGAGCCATGGTATTGGTCAAATGTGCAAAACAGACGACCGGTTTTTGGCGGGTCTCGGCGAAGGCGTATAGGGCGGCGGCTTCCATTTCAACCGCTGTTATACCCTGCCGTTTGGCATCCTCAATAGCCGGTTGGGTTTCTCGATACGGTGCGTCGGTCGTCCAGCTTTTCCCGATACCAACCGATAGATCCGGCACGTCCCGTAGCGAAGTCAGCTTGCTTAACAACCCCGAATCAATTTTGGCGGGTCGGCCGGGAGGCAGGTAGTGATAGCTGGTTCCTTCATCCCGCAAGGATTCTTCAATTAAAACAAATTTTTCTCCATTGACCGGAGGAGTAATAGTGCCGGCCGAGGTAATACTAATCAATAGTTCGCAGCCCGAAACAAACATTTGTTCGGCCAGTAGTACTGCAAAGGAAGCGCCGACGGCCCGCCCGATAATGCCGATATCTCTGCCTTGATGCTCAAACTTGTACATCCGGGTATGATAACAGGGCCAGCATCTGTTTAAAGAAGCACAATCAGAACGTTTGAGATAATCCAGGATATCTCCGTCCGGATCGAGTACACAAATTTTCGGAATAGTGCACTCAGGGATAGATTTCTGCCGTCGGGCTTCTCTTAACAGATTTTCCGGACAGAAAACAGAAGAGTTTGAATAATATTTTTGAGTTAGTATGAATGGCTCATCTATTTCTTTCATAAATTTCTGTCTGTATGAACATTGATTTTTGAATAAACTGTTTATTTAGGCATTCGCTTCAAAAATTTTTCGGCAGATGTACCCGTATAATCAGAGAAAAGGTCTTGATTAATCGATTTAAACTCGGTTTCGGCTGCTACGACTTCTACCGGAATGGCAATATCAAGGGTGGAAGGCGCCATGCAGGATTTATCGTCATATGCCTGCACGCGCAGAGTATAAGAACCGGGCTTCAAATCAGGAGCTGTTTTCAGGGTAACAAATATCGGGGCCTTCCCTTGATAGACATCCGGCGGTTCGCCGGCAAAAGCAAAGGTGAATCGCTCCGAATCAGGGTATTGCATGCCGGAAACGGTGATTCCTGAAAGCGTATCGATGTTCAGCGCTGTACCAATCAGGTAATCCTGGCTGGGCTCGTTTGCGTTGACATGCCAACCCTCATCGACTTTCATTACCACGGCCACAGCGGCAGAGTCTCCCGCGGGGATCACATTTTGGGATAGCTTAATCTTCGTTTTTACTTTTTCGGTGCTGCTTGCCGACTGAGCTGTAGAAAGAACAGGCGCGATAATAAATCCGCTAAGTAAAACTAAAAAATAATAGCGGGATATTGTTTGTTTCATTAAAAAGGAGGTTTTAGTCCGTTTTAGTCCGTTTTAGTACTTTCAGCTAAAAGTTCTTTAATGCGCGGCTCCAGCTCTTTATTCGTCAGCGCACCGACTGCAAAATAGCGCAAATTGCCTTTCCTCCCAATGATGTAGGTCGTCGGGATGCCCATGGTCGGTCCGTATTTTCCCATGACGGTCTCGTCTTTGTCAATGTACATCGGATAGGTAACATCGTACTCTTCCATAAAGGGTCGCACCACCGATTCGGCCTGCTCGTCAACAGAGACGCCGAGGGTGACGTATCCCTGGTCTTTGTATTTCTCATACAGGTCGACCAAGTCGGGCGTCTCATCCCGGCAAGGCGCGCACCACGTGGCCCAGACATTCATCAGCACCACCTTGCCTTTCTGATCGGAAAGGCGAAACGGCTCCCCGCTCAAGAGGGTAACCTCGAAATCCGCAGCCTGTGCCTCTTTTTTGGCTGGGTACAATGGAGACGAGGTGGAATCCAGCCGCTCAACAGGCTGGGTTTGTATGCTTCCACTTTGTTGCATTTGCTGCCGGGAAGATTCGTTTTGTTTTGCCCCACAGGCCGTCAAAAAAATCAGTACGCTTGAATAAATAAGGAATTTCATAATCAATTTTTTTATAATTGAACAATTAGTTCGCCTCGCATGCCCGCAGCGAAGTGGGCCATAAACGAACACAGAAATTCATACCGTCCAGGTTCTTCCGGAGCGGTAAAGGTCACCTCCACGGGTTCCCCGTCTCCGGCCAGTTTGGTATAGCCGATAATGTCCTCTTCCCTGTCAGACCGCAAAAAGTCGTTTTCCCTGTTGGCTGCGTTGACAAAGGCCTGGGTATCGACGCCTTGGTCCAGCAGCACCCAGTTGTGGGACATCATCTCGGGCTGGAGCTGGCTGAGGGTGGTGAGACGGATCCGGATTTGTTCCCCGGGTTTGGCGGTGATGCTTTTAAGCAATAAGTATTGGTTGTCAGTAGAACCCGGCAGGGATCCATCCGTTGCAATGCCTTCTTTTTTCTCACTGACCATAAATTTCATCCGGTTGGTACCGATGATGTCGATCGTTCGTATATTCTTACCCTCGCTGGTATCAGAAACCGCAGTATTTGGAGAAGCGTTTTCTTTTTGCCGCTGCTTCCATTCCGATTTTTTGATGATTTGCCCGGTGGGGGTAATCATCTCCTCCGGCCTGGGTTTTTGCGTGGGAAATCGTTCAATCGAGATATCCGGTTCGCGGTTATCGGGCACGTAATGGATAATGGGACCATGATGAACCTCGGTGTACGGCTTGAGATTAAAAAACCCCAGGGCATCGGCCAGTGCAAAACCGGCGGCAATAAGCACTCCCAAAAGAAACAGATATTTGAGCTTATTTTTAGATGTCATAGCATACTGCGTTCAGGTAGAATTTAAACGTGGTAATAACCAATAGTTGATTAGAACTTATCAAAAAAGGCTATCTGGTCTGATCCATTAAAAAAATACACCTCAACAGGACTACGGTCTCCCGTCGTCCCGGGAGCACCGGCACATGCCCTTCCACTACGTATCCGTCCACCAGTGCGGTGTGGCAGGCCGCCAGGTTGTTGGGCACCCCGTTTTTTTGCTTGATAGAAGCCAGCTGGTCACTTGGCTTTGTAGTGACGGCATAGCCGTTTTCCTCCATGTACGCTCCCCATCGTTCGCAGCACTGGCAGTTGGGATTTTTGTACATGGTGACGCTGACCGGTTCGGCAGTCGCCGGTTTATTGGATTCGGCTTTGGATTGCTCTTCCTGAGAACAGCCTGAAATGCCGGCTGCTACAAAGAAAACAAGAGTGATAAATAAGAAGTAGTTTGTGTATTTCATGGCTTTTGGTGTATGATGGTTGATAAAAAAGAGTTAAATGGAAAGCGGATACCACAGATCTTACGGATATTTACCAATGCACTGTTTTAAGAAAATTGTTCAGTGATTATCCTCTTTATTCATTTCATTCGTGTTCTGTAGGCTTGGTTATTATCTAAGTTTGTTAACGTCTTCCACTACGTTCGGAGCAATCGCCCTCCAAAAGCCGAGCCACCCGGTACCCGATTTATATTTATGCTCATCCATTTGCATATCAGACAATTAAGCTCATTTTTTTAATTAAATTCCTCAGTATTGATTCTTGGGTTATATAGGTGTTAAACTCTAAAAAAATCCAGCCCGTTGGCATGACCAATACATTTATAACGCCCTTAAAATTTTTAAGGAGCGCGGTTGCGGCCAAGCAATGATCATTATCATGAATCTCTTGCATTTTAATCCAAAGGTGGCCAAAAGTGTGATCCAGTTTTTTGCCGGTTTGTCGGGCAATATATGTGATGCGCTCCGCAGAAATATGCTCTGCATCAAAATGAATATGAAGCTGCAGGGTCGATTTTTTATTCTGTCTTAGTGTTATGTCATGTACGCCGGTCCTTTTTTCAAGACTTCCCATCAATCGGTCAATGCATTGGTCTTCGGCATCGGCTTCATTATGTAGCACACTGCGGACGTCAAGAATCATTTTTTTCATTTGATGCTATGTAATTTGATTACGTTTTATTGGCTTGGTGAAATAATATTCACCAATAACATACATGCAAATCAGGCTTTCAATGTTGTACTTGCATTGTCGGGGAAATTCATAACGCACTGGTCTTAATAAATTGCACGATCTATTCAGGCTTCATCATCCTGTTTACTGCCGCCCATCATCATTTTCATCATCGGGATGCAGCAGGCGAAAACCATTACTAATACCAGTCCTATACCTACAATACTAAAGCCGCCAATGCCGGCGGCCAGCCATCCGGAGGGAATCGCGTAAAATAACAGGGCCATTCCCATACAGCCGAGCATCATAAGCATCATCATTTTGTTATCCATTTCCATAGTTTTTCCCTGTTTGTCCATGTTTTCTTCTTGTTTGATGATATTTCCTTGTTCTTCCATAACTTTTCTTAGATTTGTTATCGGTTAAGGTTCTGTTTACGTTCTTCGAATTCCTCCTTGCTTATTTCTCCGCTGGCATAGCGATCGCGTAAAATATCAAGCGCTGAATCGGGTTTTGGACTCTCGTTTTTTGTTCCTGATATCCATTTGACCAGGGCCACAATGCCCAAGACAATGAGTATCAATCCCGCAATCATCATAGATTTAATGGTTTTAGTTTGTTTGGGACGCGATAAATCGCGTCCGTCCGTACTGTTTCAAAAAACTTCATAAACGGCAGGTAGGCATCACCCATGCCTGCCGCATCGGGTTTCGTGCAAGGGGGAGTAATCAGTTCAGCCCTCGCTTTTCTTCATCTTTGTATCGTCACCGTTATCTTTGTGCATGTTATCTTTATTCATATCCATGCCGTCCATCTTCTTATTCATCATGTTCATACACATTTTCATGCACATGCCAGACATGTCACCGTCCATCATGCCTTTCATATCAGACATGCCGGACATGGTGCTGTCGCCCTGCATATTCTTCATCATCATGTGCATCATCATCTGACGCATCTCAGGATTTTCCATCATTTTTTGCATCATATTTTTCATTATGGTAGTATCCTGCATCATCTCCATGTTTTGCATGGACATCTTGTCCTTTTCCTTGTCTTGCTGTTGAGCCTGAGCCGGTTGGACTAGGAATAATGTTACAGCAAGCATACTGAGTGTTAGTAGTTGTTTCATAGTTATCACCTTTGTTTGGTTTTATTTAATGGTATTGTTGTTAAACGCTATACGTTCGTTGTTCACCGTCCCGGACTCGAATGCTGCGCTCTACGGGCAACACGGCTATCAGCCCGTCCCCGGGATGACCTGTGCCGGCATATTCCTGAATGATATTAACGATAGCATCCACATGGTCGGCTTCGGAAACCATTTCCACTTTCACTACTTTGGAGTGAAGGGTCGAAAATTTGAGTGACCCGTGGCGTTTGCCGGGATCGCTATAGCTGCCCATTCCTTCGGCTTCCATCACCGTCATACTGGTGTAGCCCTCATCATTGAGCGCTTTATGTACGGTTTCAAACATATCGAGCCGGATGTATGCTTTAATAAGTTTCATGGGATTCTGTTTTGTGTTGAGGTTAAATTACGTGTCTGTAAACAACATTGCGTTACAGGATTCTTGGTATATTGTGCACTATTTTTATTTTTCAAGACATCGCACTTATTTACCCGGCTTTATTTCTTTTCGCCTTCGTCCATTTGTTGTTCTGCAGGCTGATTGTCTTCAGGAGATGTCATTTGTTCGGTTTTGCCGTCCGGGTTCTGATTCATCATGCTGGCTTTGCCCGCAAGCTGGGCGGCGCTGTCGATCTTAAAGTTACCGTTGGTGACCACCTCTTCACCGGATTCCAGTCCTGACTTAACCACATACTGATCGCCAACCCGCGGCCCTAAGACCACTTGGCGAAACTCGAAGGTCGGCTGTTCGGTGTTCGGCTTCTTTACATACACCACCGAACGTTCGCCCGTCCAGAGTACAGCAGACTTAGGCACGAGCAGTTGGTCGGTACCTTTATCAAGCGTGGATGAAATTACGCCTTCAGCCAGCATTTCGGGTTTGAGACGGTTATTGGGATTAGCAACTTCAGCCCGCACCGAAACGGTGCGCTTAATAGCATCAACCACCGGATCGATAAAGGTAATGCGGGCATTGAAGGTTTCGCCGGGATAGGCGCCTACCGTAAATTCCACATTATCTCCTTTTTCAAGTCCCGCCAGATCATTTTCATAGGCCTGGAACATCACCCATAAACGGGATAAATCAGCCATTTTATACATAATACCGCCCATCGTAATGTGATCTCCGACATCAATATTTTTTTCAATTACGTATCCTCCCATATGTGAGTTGATATCAAATTCAGTTTTCACTTCTCCTGATGATTCTATCGCGTCAATCTGAGTTTCGGGTATTTTCCAGTTCCGAAGCTTAGTCCGGGCGGCCCGGTAGAGCGATGGATTTTGTTCTTTGTGCTTAGCCGCTTCAAGTAATTCTTTTTGTGCAGTAATGAGCTCCGGAGAGTAAACCGAAGCCACCCGACTTCCTTTACTGACATATTCACCGGTAAAGTTTGCATAGAGTTCTTCAACACGACCCGGGAAATGGGCGGGCAGACTTTTGACGCGTCGCTCATCAACCATGATTTTACCGGGCATGCGTACCGTCTTCGTTGCTTTACCCCGGCTTATTTTGGTGGTTTGCACTTCCGCCAGCCGCATGGCCGCCGGGGTCATGGTCAATTCGTAGGGGTTGTCTTCGTCTGAAGAATTTCCTCCGCTAACCGGAATCAGTTCCATACCGCAAATGGGGCAGTTGCCCGGCTCATTCTGCCGCACGCTGGGGTGCATGCTGCAGGTATATACGATATTACCCTGCTCATCGGTGTGGGCTTCGCTCACGTGCTCGTCCATATTTTCGGGTTGATTGGAAGCGCTGCCCCCAAAGAATACCCACCCTAAAAACAGGCCGACAAGCAGTATGCCAGTTATTTTTGCTATTTGTTTATAATTGAATTGTGTTTTCATAGTGATTTTTTATTAGTATTTAGTAGAAAGTAGTTGGTAAAGAGTACCTTATACTCTGAACTTTTTACTCTCTACTGCATTTCAATTTCTTCCGGGTTTACATTGTACTTTCCATATAGGTATTCGGTAAAAGCGACCGCGGTATTTTGATCAACCACCGCTTCTTCGCGGGCAAGCTGAAATTCCAGAAGTTTGCGCTGCAGGCGCAGCAGTTCTTCAAAATCGGTGGCCGAAGTGGCATACTCTTCAGTGAGGATATTCAGGGCCTGCCGCGTTCGCTGAATCTGAATATCTTTGTAAAGGGAGACGCGGCGTTTAGCGTCATAAAAGTCGCGCAGCGTTTCTTCGAGAGTGGTCAGCAGGCGGTTCTGTGTTGCTGTTTGCCGATCCTGAACAGCCTGCAACTTTAATTGCGCCTGCTTTTTCTGCGCCCGGTATTTCTTACGCCAGAGCGGAATACTGATACTCACCCGCCCTAAAATTGCATCTTTTCCGTTATCGGCAAGAGCTACATCGCGCTGACCGGTAAGGATGTAATCAACCCCGATCCCGAATTTCGGCAGCCCTTCTTTTTGGGCTACATCAATGCTGCTACGGGCTGAAGCCGCCTCATAATCTAATTTGGTAAGCCGGGGATTTTGCTGCAGCGTAATCCGCTTTAGCTCAGGCACGGGCAGCGGCAGTGCATTCGTCGCCAGCGTGTCGGGAATATCAACCCGTAATGTTTCCGATCGATTTAACAGCTCATTAAACCGCTGCTGCAACACCTTTTTGGAGTCCTTCAGCTCGGCCTCCCGTACATTCAAATCTTCTTTTTCGATCTGCACGCGCAGTATATCCACCTGGCTGGCTTGGGCCGTTTCATAGCGGCTGATAACCAGTGATTCAAAGGTTTCAAGAATGTTAATATTTTGCCGGGTGATTTGAATCGACTGATCGATCAAATACAGCTGGTACCATGTTTTCTTGACGTTAAAAAACAAGGTATTGCGACTTTCTTGGAAGGTCTGAAATTTCGCTTTTGCCTGTTGAGTGGCCACATCACCGCGGGCGCCAAGGGTGCCGAACCAGGGGAACATCTGGGTAAGTCCAACCCGGGCCCGCTGCGGCCCTACTCTCGTTTCGGTTGATTGGATAAAATACCCGAATGCTGCTTCGGGATCGGGTAGCGTGGTTACCTGCGGCACCTGCTGCAGGGCGGCCAGATATTCCCGGAACTGGGCTTTGAGCTCAGGATTCTTTTGCCCCGCTTCCAGCAGGTAGTCATCCAGTTGATTTTGTCCCCCATTGCTTGTCCCGATTCTTTCGGGGAAGGGGGTAAGGGGGATGGCAGAATCAACTCCATTTTTGTTGGTGGTAGATGATTTGGTGGTTTGAGCATTTGAAATTGAAAAAGTGAAAGCCAAAATCGTCATCCATAATAACACACCCCGTTTCAGCATACCAAAATACAGGAATGCTGATCCACTCCTCTTGTTAGAGGGGATTTTAAGTCCCCCTTCCTCCGAAGGAGTGCCTTTGGCAGAAGGGGGAAAGAATTCGAGGTTTTCCGAATTCAGGGGGATGACTATTTGCGGTATTGGTTTCATAATTTCAGTCTTATTAAGCATTAATATTCTTCACTTCAACAGTAGATGAATTACGTTTCAACTGCCACTCACGCCACATGGCGTAGAGCACGGGCACCACAAACAGGGTGATAATCTGCAGGAACATACCGCCCACGCTGGGGATAGCCATCGGCACCATGATGTCGGCGCCGCGGCCGGTGGAGGTAAGCACGGGAATGAGCGCCAAAATGGTGGTGGCCGTGGTCATCATGGTGGGACGAATACGCCGCCCGGCCGCTTCACGCACGGCGTTATGCACTCCTTCCAAGGTGCCTGGTTTATCGCGGTCAAACACCTGATCGAGATAGGTGGCCATCACTACCCCGCCCTCGGCGGCAATGCCGAATAGTGCAATGAAACCGACCCACACGGCAATGCTCAGGTTTACCGTACCCATCTGGAACAGCTGGCGCATGTTGGTTCCAAACAGGCTGAAATCCATAAACCATGGCTGCCCGTACAGCCATACCAGCATAAAGCCGCCGGCCCAGGCCACAAAAATACTGCTGAAAATCATGCTCGAAACCGGCACCGACTTAAATTGAAAGTAGATGATCAAAAAGATCAGCAGCATGGCTATGGGCAGAATAATGGCCAGCCGCTTGGAGGCGCGGATCTGGTTCTCATAATTACCGGCAAACTCATAGCTGATGCCCGCCGGAACCGTTAATTCACCGGAATCAATCTGTTGCTGCAGATAGTTTTGGGCGTTTTCAACCACATCCACCTCGGCGATGCCCTCCATGCGGTCAAAGATTACATAGCCAATCAAAAAGGTATCTTCACTTTTGATGGCCTGCGGCCCCTGCCGGTACCGGATTTCAGCGAGTTGTCCCAGCGGAACCTGTTCACCCATGGGAGTAGGGACCAGCATCTGCTTAATTTTCTGCGGATCATCGCGCTGCTCGCGGGCGTACCGCACCCGCACCGGGTATCGCTCCCGACCCTCCACCGTTTTGGTCAGCTCAATACCGCCCAGCGCCACTTCAATAAAATGTTGTACCTGCTGCATGGAAATACCGTAGCGGGCAATCCGGCCCCGATCCACATCAATTTCCAGATACGGCTTACCCACAATACGATCGGCAAAAACCGAAGCGGGTTTGATGCCGGGCACCTGCTGCAGCATCTCTTCCATTCGGAGGCCGAAATCTTCAATCGTCTCCAAGTCCGGGCCTTTGATCTTTACGCCCATCGGCGCGCGCATGCCCGATTGCAGCATGATTTGTCGCGTTTGGATAGGCTGCAGTTTGGGCGCGGAGGTAGTGCCCGGGATGTCCGCCGCTTTGATGATTTCGTCCCAGATATCATCCGGTGATTGAATCTCCTCGCGCCACTGCCGGTAGTACTTCCCGTTTGAATCGGGAATGAGATTTCCCT
>Ga0306868_1001060_pt1 | contig 15514 bp, 18 predicted proteins | sample AntRauTorckE6832_FD_190411 | JGI IMG/M metagenome (GOLD analysis project Ga0306868, IMG submission 190411) | Saline lake microbial communities from Rauer Islands, Antarctica - Metagenome Torckler E6 #832 (v2) (version 2) | ecosystem: Environmental > Aquatic > Non-marine Saline and Alkaline >... | reverse complement strand
AAGCTGTCAAAAATATTATTGGTACTTTTTCGAAAGATGATATAAGAAACGCATGTCCTGATGTATCAGATTCAACAATTAATAGAGTTTTCAAGCAATTAAAAAAAGAAGAGTTCATAGATGTTTTGGGTAAAGGAAGAAATGCTAAATGGAAAAGATTAAAATAGATAATTAGTAATATTAATGCTTTTCTTCAAGACCTCCCTTTTGATCAATAAACTTAAAAGAATGTATTATTGAAAATGAAATATAGTTGTACAAATAAGTCTATAATTAGCCTGTTTTTATATGAGTTTGACAACAGAGAAAAAATGCAAAATACATTTTCTTAACTGCAACATTAGATGCTGCCATTTTTGGGGGGAACTTTCCTAGGGAGAAGCACGAGAAAAATTTATTATGTTAACCAACAGGAGAAATTGAAGATGATCCTGATTTAACAGACAAAAAATTCCCAGGTAATCCAACTCAGTCTTATCGCTCCACTGAACCATTTAGAGTAGTAGGAGAAGTTTCTGTATGGCAAGGACACCCAGACAAGGAAATTAAAGCAATGAAAAATGCATTAGAAAAACTTAAAAAACAAGGCATTCATTCGTTAAATAACTAATGATTATTGTCAATAGGTCGAATACTAAAAAAACACTATCGCCTATTCTTTCATCAATTAAAAATAAGTTCAATTGTAATCACCATTTTTTGAAAGGAATGAATATGTATGAATAATACGAAGCTAAAGAAGAAAATAAGAGTTAATGCTGAATCTTTACTATACGAAAAAGGATATATTAGTCCTGTTGACTTACTAATGAAGCTGGAATATTTATCATTAAAAGATTATGAAAACTGGCGACATAAGCGAGTACCATATTTAGAAAAAGTATGTAGAGTGAATCTAAAAAAGCTATCAATGATAATGAAGGAATTGAAAAGATATGCCAAAGACAAAAACTTACGAGAATCTTGGACTGGATATAATAAGTGGGGGAAAGGTAAAAAAATTAGATTGCAGTTTAGCAAGTCTGGTCGTAAAAATATTGAGAAAGCATATGCCACTCATTATCTAAAACTAAAAGAAAAAAATGAAATAGATTCATGATATTTTTGAAAATAAAAAATGGAGATGATAAATTATGAACAAAGAGCTAATTCAAGAATATGAAAAAATGAAAGAATATATATTAAAAAGAGTATTAGAAACAGAAGGCCATGTAGTCACAGAGTTAATTAATATTAAAGAAAAGGTTTATATGGCAATTGATTTTGATCGACAGTTTATTTCTTATGTAGATGAGAACAAATTAAGTTTTACTAATGATGATGAAATTGATTATATTCAAGAGAGAACAGATCTAGAATACTCATTTGTCGATACGCTATTAAATTTTAAATATTGTTTTGAAATGGAAAATGACTATTGGCGATATGATTCAGAAGCATGTGTAGATTGTAATAGTTTTGAACTCTTTCTAAAAGAAGCAACAGATATAGGATTTTTAGAAAAAGTAGTTTGTAAAAATTGCGGATGTGAAATGTACATAAGTGAAAATGGATTAGAGAAAATATAAAATATTAACAGTTACATTGTAACTAGGCCATGATAATTGTCACGGGAATAAGGGCAGTTAGAAGAGAAATTATTAATTCAAGAGCCAATAAAAAATTATTTAATCATAGATTGAGGAGCAAATGTGTTAAAGAAAATAGGATTCACTTTTTTGATAATAATTGTTTTGTTTTCATTATTAGGTTATAGATTCTTTTATAGCATGAATAGTTTACCTGATGGGGAGTTGATAAGTGAAACTGTTTCACCAGATGAGACATATACAATGAGAATTTATTTAGTCAATACCCATGCAACTGTTGCCTACTGTATAAAAGGTGAACTTGTTTTCAATAATTCAAATACAAGGAAAAACATCTATTGGGGTTATCGTGAAAGTGAAGCAGTGGTCGAATGGATAGATGATGATACAGTTATGATCAATAAAAGAAGTATAGAAGTTCCAGGCGGTAAGTATGATTGGCGTCGTGAAAACTGAAAAGATATGACCGCTTTCATGACAAATAATTGAAGTCAGTGTTAGAGTAATTTTAAGATCTATATTTTAAAAACACGTCACATTATCAAAATAATGAGGCTTGTCCCTTTGCAAAAAAATAATTCATATCGAATGAGTTTTTTATTTTAGTATTGTTTATTAAAAATTTGGATTGAAAGTATGTAGATTTTAATGAAAAATTCTACTTATGAGATAGTGTTGTAGTATTAATTTTTAATGTAACACAAAAAACTTGCTCTGTAACATATTCAGTGTTATATTTAAAGTATAGATTGTTACATGAGGAGGTGTCAACAGTGATAATAGCATTAAAATCTTATTTAAAAGAAAATATTGATAAAAATATTAAGATAAAAGCTTGGCACAAAAAAGATATTTTACCATTGTTTTTAAAAGAACTTTATAATTTTCATGAGATGATAATTTTAGGTAAACCTTGCATTTTAGTAGAAATAGTTGAAGAATTACCAGATGTTGATATGCTTCAGAAACACATAAAAAGAATTGAAAGTGTGACTGACCATGAAATTATATTTTATTATAAGGAAATTACTAGATATAGAAGAAAAAGTCTTATTCAATATCGAATTCCTTTTTTAATTGAAGATGGACAAATGTATTTGCCATTCTTAGGACTTGACTTGAAAAAAAAGACGCAAGAAGTTGATATTGTCGAAGAGTATTTTTCTCCATCTACTCAATTAGTGTACTTATATTTTTTATACAATAAAAATACAAAAATGAGTGCTACTGACTTTTCTAGGAAGTTAAAATTCACTAAGATGACAGCTTCTAGAGCTTTAAGAGATTTATATTATGCCAACTTATTGACTTATGAAATTGGAGGAAAAACTGGTCGTACTAAAAAATATAATCGTATATCTGACCAAGATTATTTTATTAAGGGTCGATCGTATATACGATCACCAATTAATAAAACCGTTCATGTTAAAACAGAACCTAAAGGCACTTTGATTGCTGGGCTTGATTCTTTATCAAAGTTATCTATGTTAAATCCGCCAGATCATCCAATAAGAGCAATGGGGTTAGAGGAGTTTAGAAAACAGAAAATTGAAATCATAGAAAATATGGACCAAGTTAAAGATGAAAAGTTGATAGAACTTGAATTATGGGACTATAACCCAAAATTATTTTCTAATAATCAGCATATTGATCTTCTATCACTCTATGCCACACTTAAAAGTAAAATGGATGAAAGGATTGAGCAGGCTTTAGAAAAAGTTTTGCGAGGTGAAAGATGGTACATGGACTAGAAAAGTTCAAAGAGTATTTTGAAAATCATAAAAACCAATATGTATTTATAGGTGGAACAGCATGTGATATTCTCATGAATGAACTAGGTGCACCCTTTAGAGCAACAAAAGATTTAGATATAGTCTTGATATATAGAAGCTCTTGATATATCTTTTGGAGATACTTTTTGGCAATTTATTGAAGATGGTGGTTACAAACATCGTCAAAAAAGTACTGGAAAGAATCAGTTTTATCGTTTCAGTAAACCTGAAGATGAAGATTTTCCAAAGATGATAGAACTCTTTAGCGGAAAAACTAACAACTTCGATTTAAAGTTCAATAGTCCACTAACACCTATTCATATTGATGAAAGTATTGTTAGCCTTTCGGCGATTTTATTAGATGATGCATACTACAATTCACTAGTGAGAGGGAAGCGAATAGTTGAAGGCTATTCGCTCATTGAGATTGAAACAGTAATTCTTTTTAAAATTAAAGCTTGGATAGACTTAAAGCAAAGAAAAGAAGCTGGCGAACAAATAGATTCAAAAAATATAAAAAAACATAGAAATGATATATTTAGACTTCTTGTTAATGTGAACCCATCCACTAGAGTAGAAATTGTGGATGAAATCCAAGAAGATCTAAATGAATTTATTGATATGATTCATTTAGATAAACCAGACTTAAAAAATCTAGGAATTAAGAGGACTAAATTCAGTGAGCTAATGGAAATTTTAAAGAATTGTTTTCTATAAAATTTAGAATTAAGCATTAGACAATAGAACGCTTTAAAATGTCTTTCTCTATGGAAAATGGTTCTGTAAATTTAAGTGAGGACTCATCACTTTAACATCAGTAATAGATTTATTTTCTGATTAGTATTACACTTTTATTTTTTAACTATATTTGTTAAAGTAATGAAATATATAACTTGTATTTATGGAATATGAATTTAAATTAAAGAATAGAAATCTACTTTAGGAGTTCATAGATATTTATATAAACCGGAAGAGACCGGAAGAGATTGGAATATAACAAAGGAAAAAGATCTGTTTTAATTTTAATATTAATTATTAAAATTTCCACATGAGTTTTGGATAATATCACTTCATATGATGGGCACTAAACAAAGTAATAAAATAAATTCTCCTTTAGATAGAAGGACTCATAAAAAAATGTTAGTACTGAAAAAGCAAAGAGTAAATTTTAAAGATATATTTTAATTGTGAAACTGAGCAGGCAAAAAAAGCAATTTTCAAGAAAAATTGACATATAGCTATGTTATAATTAGGATAATGGCAAAGGGTTAAAAAGAATTAAGAAATGAGGGGATTTATGATATGTCCGGATTGTAAATGTGAGGTTTTAGATTATTTTAGTGTAGGATTCGAAACAGAAGATGGTTCGGTTTCAATATGTTCTGATTGTTTTAATAAAAGAATTGGAAGAATGTACGACATTGAGATAATGACGGTTAAAAAACGTTCTTTTTTATTAGAAGATCAAAGTAGAAATAAGCACTTTTTTAGATTAAAGAAAATAATAGTACCAACTGGATTTCTATTGAAAGCACAAGAATTTATTGATGATGTGCCAAAAGGTTATGTTTTTGATGTACATGGTGAAGTAGATTGCGATCAGATTAAACTAGAGGATGACCTTTTAAAAAAAGTTAAAGAAGGATTAGCCTATAAATCTATTGAGAAAAGTCTTATTTCTGGTGATTCACTTAAAGAAATAGTTTTTGGAAGAATAGATTCAGATTTAGACTGTGATTCAACTAAACCAATAATGCTCATCGATGGTAAAGAATATACTTGGGAAGCATTTGGAGAAATGTTGATGATGTATGAAGGTTGGAAATTTAAGTTAGAACTTGATTAAATAATTCTATTGTATAAACAAATATAAGCTTTTCAAATATTGTGGCTAGAAACGATTTTAGTAACAATTATTAAGACGCAATAGATCTAGATTGCGAATCCTGATCAGTAATAGAATGTTATACTTTTAAAAGCATTGACCCAATTGATGCATCTTTAAATGCATCAAATTAGATGATGCTATATAAAGTGCATCAGCGATATTAATGTGAATAGACGTGTGATATATTGTATTGTGCGATTAATGGAGATATTGTAAAATCTGAAGAGACTGGAAACGTATGGTTTAGCGATAGATAGCGAAAGGAAGATCTTATGGCAAAATGTAGCTTATGTGGGAAAAAATCAAGAAGATATTGTGTTGAACTTGAAGATAATATCTGTTCATTATGTTGTGGTACTAAACGGGGCAATGAAATTGATTGTTCTTTAGAGTGTAGTATTTATAAAAAGTCAATCCTAAAAAAGAATAAAGAAGCAGTGTTGAAAAAAGCGGATAGTTCATTTAATGATCCCTACCATGATTTCTTTAACACAACTGATATCCCAGTAATTGCTGGGCCCTTTGAATTATATATTTTTGAAAGCTTTTATAATGATCGTTCTGTAAATGATGATGATCTTTTAAATACATATATTAAAATTTATTATTTATTAAATGGTGAACAAGAACTATATGAACTAAAGGGATATGAACAAGAAATATATGATTATTATTTGGAATGTTTTGAAAAAGAAAAAGGTTTTGAAGCGTATAAAAGCAAGTTGATTTTAAGATTATGTAAATCTATCATGGATGTTACTGGCGGCATTTGTGGTAACAGAAACTACTTAGAGTTACTTCAAGGGCAAATGACTGGAACTGGAACATGGAAAAGTATGTTTAGTGATACAGAATAATAAAAAATTAGGGATACTTTTACATGATTAGGAAGGAGAGCGATTATGAGTCGATTACAAGTCAAATTATCAGATCTAATTGAAGGGTTTGATTTTCTAAGTGATAACTTAGATGTATATTTGAACATAAAAACTGGAGAAGTGATCTATGTAGAAGATGAATGGTATTCACTTGTTGATGGTGACCAAGATCATGATGAACTTCCTGAGTGGCAACAAGAATGTATAGAAATTGCCGAGGAAGTCATGTACGAAGATTATTATGAACCTTTTCCTACAAAGTATGAAATTGACGAATACGGAATGATGGAATCCTTTAGTTATACAATGGAAAAAGAAATTAAAGATAGACTTTTAAGAGCAATCAATGGGAGAGGGGCTTTTAGAAGATTTAAAGATGAGGTTTTTGAATTAGGTGTTAGAGAAGATTGGTTTAACTACCGTGAAGAAGAACTTAAAGCCCTTGCAATCAAGTGGTTTGGGGCATTAGACATTGAAATAATAGAGTAATAGATAGCTATATTAAGGAGTCTTAATGAATAGTAGTTTTGAAGAACATTTTCAAGCCCACATTTTAATGCGTGGGATCAATTATTTTGAATATGGACATATTATTAGTTTAGAAAAAAGTGATTTAGAATACCATGGCATTGTTTCTGGAACAAATGATTATGATGTACATATTACTTTTAATGAGGATGGTGCTATAGATCATATGACATGTACTTGTCCTTACGCAGATGGCTACAATAATTGTAAACACATGGCAGCAGTTTTGTTTGCAATTAATAATGATGAAGATGAAAACGAACATGTATTAACTCAACCCGATAATAACGAAGACTTCATTGAAGATATTGTTAATAAAATAGATCCATTAGAATTAAAAGGATTTATCATTAAAGAACTAAAAGAAAACGAGATGTTAGCTCAAAATTTTAAGAATTTTTTTAGTCAATATTATAACAACATTTCAAGTCAAGATTATATATATGAAGTTGATGAAATATTTTATAGTTATCTAGGACGAGATCACTTTATTAGTTATTATGAAGCATCTGATTTTAGTCTTGAGATGTCAAGATATTTGACTTCCATAACGAATCTGATTCATTCAGATTATGGATCCATTGTTTTAGAAGTTATTAAATATTTGATTAAAAGGTTAGAAACTGTAGCCATAGATGATTCTCTAGGAACGACAACGGAGATTATTGATGAAGCCCTTGAACTGTTAGAATTATTAATTGATGCAATGGATGTTAATGATCCCCTTTATTCTCGAATTTTTGATTATATTCTTAAACTATATGATGAACCGGAAATATATATTTATGATGAACGATGGCATAGTTTATTAGGTGATTTTTTTCTTGAAGAAGAGTATTTATTAAGAAAGTTAGAGTTTTTTAATCAAAAAATTAATGCATTAGAGAGCCGTCAGATACAATATGTTAGTGAACCTTTTCTTATGAAATTTAATGTAATGAAAGGACTAGGCTATCCCGTCGAAGATATTATCGATTTCTTGAAAGAAAATAGCTCTAATAAAACAGTTGAACTAAAATTAGCTGAGTTTTATTTTGATTTACAAAGGTTTCAAGAAGGAATTCTTATATTTAAAAATTTAATAAATAATCCTGAAGGAAGAATAAGTGAGAAAGCAATTAAGCATTTGATTAAGCATTATCAGAAACATAATCAAAAAGAAAATCTAATTGAAATGCTGATCAATACTTTAACCAAAAGTAACGGTGGTAGTTATGAATACTATAAACTTTTAAAAAATCAATATGATCAAGGTGAATGGGATAAGATTAAAAAAGAGATTATAGAGGAAATAAAATTAGACCAAGGAAGTTATCTTAAAATATTAACTGAAGAAAAGATGTACGAAGAGATGATGTTACAGTTTGAAGAGACACGGTATTTAGAAGAACTCCAACTTTATGAAAGTATTTTAAAAAATAGATACCCAAAACGAATCTTAAAGTTATATCAAGAAAAATGTGAAGAGATGGTTGAGTATACTAATGGTAGAAGTCATTATCGAATGATTGCTAGTTACTTGAAACGAATGAAAAAATATCCAAATGGTGAAGTATTGGTTGACCAACTAATTAATCAATGGATTAAAAAATATAATAGAAGAAGTGCAATGAAGGAAGAATTTTTAAAAGTTAAATCAAATAAGTAAAATGAACTTGTAAGAAATACTTACATGTTCAAAATCAGTAGCAGTACATAAAGGAGTTTAAATTAATATGCCAGATCCTAAAAGAAAAAAGTATAAAAGAAAAGACAGATTAGTGGCAGCTAAAAAATGGCTTAAAAATTATTCAGGGAAAAGCTTAATTGAGGATTATACTCAATGGTTTGGAACGAATAAAGTCTGTACTATACAAGAATTAGAGATTTTAGGACATGAAATAAACAAAGATTTAAAAAACCAGATTTTTAGAGACCATGAACGAAAATGTAAAGTAGCTAAAAGTCAAGTAGTAGAGGAGTATGATGAAGATATATTCGATTCATCACAAGATGGTGATTTCTATTTTATAGCCGGTTATACCTCTGGTGGCGCAGCTTACGGTATAACATGGGAACAATATGAAAATGAGATTAAAGAAGATCATCCCAGTGAAGATGAAAGTGATGCATTTGATTTAGATGATGAAATCCCATTTTAAATATTAAAAAAGAGAAAGGACAATTAATTGAAATCATATATTATTAAACTTGAGTTACAAGATTCTAATCCACTGATATGGCGGCGTGTCATTATGCCAGCCAATGCCACCTTTAATCGTTTGCATGATGTGATTCAAACCGTGACTAATTTTAAAAGCGGTTATCCCTATGAGGGCTACCATATTTACGAATTTGATTTAGAAAAAGAAAATATGGTGGTAACAAACAGTGAAGAAGCATATGAAGAACACAAGCATTATATGAACAATAAAGCGGAATATGAAGCAAGAGTTAAAGAAATGCCAGCAGATATGCAAAAGTTTGCAAAAAGACAAAATGAATTTTTAGAAAAAGTCGTAAAAAAGCCAAAGCATTACAAAATTAGTAAATATTTGGAAAAGTATAAAACAATTGAATATATCTACGACTTTGGAGATAATTGGCGGTTTAATATTATCTTAGAAGACATTGTAGAGGACTATTATTTTGGTTTTCCAACATTATTAGATGGTGCTGAGACAGCACCACCAGAAGATGTTGGTGGAATCTATGCCTACTATGATTTTTTAAAAGTGTATCGTGATGAAAGTCATCCAGATCATCAGCGGGCTAGAGAATGGGGAGAAGGCACTCATTTTAGAGCTTATGATCCAGAACATATTAATGGAATGCTCAAATTCATTAAATATCAGAAGACAAATTGGGATATGATTAATCACAAAAACTACAAAATTATTAATGGTAAGTATAGAAAAAAATAAGAAAAGTTGAACTATTCGGTAAATCCGAATAGTTGCTAAAACCCATTAAGAAATAGAAGTAAAAGATTGAACTGTCCGGAAAAACCGGATAGTTCATTTTTTTGCTATTAATAAAAAAATAAATTCTTTATAATTATATGTTTATACCCTCGAAATTTGATACAATAAAAACAGTTAAATTAGCAAGACTTATTTAGTAATAATAAATCGTAAAACAAGAAAATAAAAAAGGGGAATTCTTTTGAATAAAATAGAAATACTCAAAAAATATTTTGGTTACGATTCATTTAGAACTGGCCAAGAAATATTAATAGATAATGTATTAAATAAAAAAGATGTATTAGGAATCATGCCAACTGGCGGTGGTAAATCTCTTTGCTTTCAATTACCTGCTTTAATGGAAGGCGGAGTAACCATTGTTATTTCGCCTCTAATCGCTTTGATGAAAGACCAGGTAGATGGTTTAAGAGAAAATGGTATTCCTGCTATATATTTAAATAGTACTTTGACTCAAAGTGAAGAAGCTCAAGGCATAGCAGAGATTCTAGAAGGAAAGTACAAACTTGTTTATATAGCACCAGAGAGATTATTAACCAATAGTTTTTATAATTTAAGTTTAAAGCTTAAGATCTCTATGGTTGCAATTGATGAGGCCCATTGTATTAGTCAATGGGGGCATGATTTTAGACCAAGTTATAGAAATATACCTTTATATATAGAAAAATTAAATAATAGACCCGTCGTAGCAGCTTTTACAGCAACGGCTACTACTTTTGTTATTAAAGAAATAAAAAGCTTACTAAAGCTGAATAAGCCCTTTGAACTCATCACTGGATTTGATCGAGAAAATCTACTTTATAAAGTAATCAAGCCTAGTGATAAGTACAGATATTTGAAACAATATTTAAAGAATGAATTCAATGAAGGATCAGGTATCATATATTGTTCCACTAGGAAAGTTGTTGAATCGTTAAGTAAAAAACTGATCAGTGAAGGTTTCAAAGCAGATGGTTACCATGGTGGTATGAATAGCGACATTAGAACAACTATTCAAGAAAAATTCATGTTAGATGAAATAGAAATAATTGTTGCCACCAATGCCTTTGGTATGGGGATTGATAAACCAGATGTTAGATTTGTCATGCATTACAACATGCCTAAAAATATGGAAAGTTATTACCAAGAAGCCGGCCGTGCTGGAAGAGATGGTAAAAAAAGTGATTGTTTTTTAATGTACTCACCAGCGGATATTGTTAAGCAGAAATATATCATCTCTCAAAACACAGTAGAAAAGGATCGCAGAAGAATACAAAATGAAAATTTACAAACACTAGTCAATTACTGTCATACCAATAACTGTTTAAGAAAAGAAATTATTCATTACTTTGGTGAAAAAAGTCCATTTGATCAATGCAAAAGTTGTGGCAACTGCTTAGATACATCAGAGTCAAGTGATATGACCATCGCAGCACAAAAAATCTTATCTTGTATCTATAGAACAAAAGAAAGATTTGGTGTCAATGTTATTATTCAAGTCTTAAGAGGTTCAAAAAATAAGAAGATACTAAGTCGGAATTTAGATCAAGTATCAACTTATGGTATTGTAACGGAAATTTCTGCTGGTGGTCTTAGAGAACTCATTATGAACTTAATTGCTAGGGGATATATCGAAATGACCATCGGTAAGTATCCTGTACTTAAGCTGAATAAAGCTTCTATGGATATTTTAAAAGGTGATGAAAATATATTTATTAAGAAAGATCGAATAAATGTCAAAGATAAGAAAAAAACGAAACGAAAGAGAAAAACGGACTTTGATTTTGATAAAGACTTATTTGAACAATTGGCTCAAAAAAGAACTGAAATTGCAAAGGCTAAAAATGTTCCGCCTTACGTTATATTTCATAATAAAACCTTTGAAGCCTTAGCCTACTATATGCCAACAACTAAGAAAGACTTTATGGCTATTAAAGGTGTTGGCCAGAAGAAATTTGAGAATTATGGTGAAATATTTATTGAAATTATTGAAGGATATATTCAAGAGAAAAATATTGAGACGAAGGCAGTTACATTAGAAATTGAGACTGAAAGCGATGCAAGTGAAAAAGACAGGTATGAGCTAACATATGATGCCTATCTTAAAAGTGAGTCCCTTGATCAAATAGCATCCATCAGAAATTATACAACAGGGACCATTATTAATCATTTTGATAAGATTATTAATGAAAAAGGAAAAATAATCGACCTGGATCGATTTATAAATAAAAAAGCTGAAGTAGAAGTACTTGAAATGATTAACAAAGAAGGTTTTGAAAGCAAGAAAGTATTAAAAGATAACTGTAGTGACTTTGTAACTTATGACGATATATCTTTAGTGATGATTAAACATCAGATTTAGGAAATAAGAAAGGACCATATATGTTAATTTGCCCGAAATGTAATAGTGAATATGTTAGTGGTTATGACACATGCGCTGATTGTCATGTGAAATTAATTGACGCAAGTGATGAAGAACATAAGAATAAAAAGGAATTAAGTCAATCCCTGGTGTTCTTAAAAAATGTTTCAGATGATTATCAGAAAGATTTAATTGTCTCTTTTTTAGAAAATGAGAATATAAGTGTCATTGAAAAACATGAAGGCATAGGGCAATACTTAAAAATATATAGCGGTCAAAGCTATCAAGGGAAAAATCTATATGTTCTTGAAGAAAATTATGAAAGAGCAAAGATGCTCGTTGATTCCCTTAAATTCAAAGGACAAACTTCTAAAGATGATTATGTATTAGAATATAATCGTAAACTTAAAAGAAGGAAACAAATTCTTCAAGGGTTTATCTTTTTTGCCTTTATAGCGCCATTATTGTTTGCTATTATTTATAATTTGTTCGGGTAAATCAGGAGGGTTTTATAATCAAACAGAAGGGGCATTTTAAGGTATCGAAAGAAAAAAGAGTTTACAATCGAATGAAAATTATTTATAAGAATAAATATAGAAAACAGAGAATTCTGGTAGGGATAAACCTAGTCTGAATTCTCTTTTTTTATACTTGACAGTGATACCCTTATGGTGTAATATACACATATAACAGTAACACAGAGGGGGTTTTATGAATTTTAATCCAAATAGACCAATCTATATTCAGATTTGTGATGGGATTATTGAGAGAATTGTTAGAAATGATTTAAAAAAAGGTAGCCAGTTAGAAAGTGTAAGAGAACTGGCAGTATCATTAAATGTAAATATTAACACCGTACGAAAGGCTTATAACACCTTAGAGGATAAAGACATTATTTATAAGAAAAGAGGTATTGGTACATTCATCACAGAAGATGGTGCATTAATTAAGACGCTAAAAAAAGACCTGTCCAAACGGGTGATCAATGAGTTTTTAGAAAAAATGCATGCCATAGGTTATTCAGATCAGGAGATTATGAAAGCGTTAGGAGAAGATATATATGATAATGACAATTAATGAACTCAGTAAAAAGTTCTATACTAAGGAAGTATTAACAGATATAGATTTAACATTAGAAAAAGGTCGTATTTATGGTTTACTAGGGCCTAATGGTAGTGGTAAAACGACACTCATGAGAATTATAGCAAATATAATAAAAAATACATCAGGGGAAGTAAAGGTTAATGATCTATCACTGGGGAAAGAAACAAAGAAAATTGTTGCTTTTATGCCAACATCAAATTTCTTTCCTAAATGGATGAAGATTAAAGACACAGTAGATTATTTTAGTGATTTTTATGAAGATTTTAATAAAGAAAAGTGTTATGAGATTCTACAGAGAGAATCCTTAGACTTAGGTTTAAAAATAAAAGATTTATCTACAGGCATGACAGAAAAGCTTAAAATAGCTTTAACAATCTCAAGAAATGCCAAACTTATTTTGTTAGATGAACCTTTTAATGGCATTGATATTATTGCTAAAGAATCCATTAAAAAAATGATTGTTCAAGCCTCTAATAGTACAAATGCAATTATGATTTCAAGTCATTTAATAGACGACATGGAAAGTTTATTAGATGATGTGATTCTTCTAAAGGAAGGTAGAATTGTTCTAAATTCACCAGCTGAAGTTCTGAGAGATGAAAAAGGTTTATCTATTAAAGATGCTTATAAGGAGGCTTTCAATGATTAATTTAATAAAATATGAATGGAAACGAAAAGGACTTTATGTCATTGGATTAATGATTATCGTATTGTTACTTAATTTTGGAATATATATGCGAGGTTATAATCCTGAGAAACAGATAGTTACGTTGATTTTTTCAAATATGGGCATATTCTTTGCTGGATTTTTAACCATGTTGATTATGCATATTAGAAAAATATATAATTTATTGTTTACTGATGAAGGTCCCTTTACTTTTTTAACCCCATTAAATGGTTATGAAATATTAGGATCTAATTTATTAGGTGCTTTATTAGACTCAGTTATTTTGTTGGTATTTATGGGGGCTATAACAGTTTTTAATCTTCAGATCAATGATACACAGTTTATACAAGAAGCAGTTGAAATGATTAAACTTTCAGGTGTTAATGTCTATGAAGCCATTCCAGGCACGTTAACAACAATTTTTCTCAATTATAGTTTATTACTAATTACAATTTATTTGTCCATGATTTTAGTTAAGACGTTACTATATAACATTAGATTCAAAAAAATCCTTTCATTCGTTGTTTTTTTATTCATGAGTAGAATGAACACATTTATTAATAATCAATTTGTCTACCACGACTTGCCAACAAATGAATTTACTTTTAATTATTTGGCATTGATCCTACTGAAAACCAGTTTAGTTTTCGCCGTATGGTATATGATTAGTGGATATTTATTAGAAGAAAGAGTGAGTGCATAGTTATTATTAATTCTTCATATAAGGGTATGGGAGGTTTTATTATGGGAAAATCAAAAATTAAAAAAATATTTAATAACTATGCAAAAATATTTCTATACACATTTCTTGTGTATACTGGGATCACTTTTATTATTTTTGTTCTTTTCATGGAGCAAGTAGCACCAATAATTTTTCCTTTCAAAAACGTCCTTATTTTTTCAGTTATTTTTTCTGCTATAATGGGGACACTCAACTGGGATAATCCTATTGGGTATCATGAAATAAGAGTAGAAAAGAAAATATATTTAAACGAATGCAGTGATAATATTGTTAAATCAATAGAAGACATTCTTAAAGAGCATAGGAAAGTTAAAAATATAAAAGTTAGTGGCAAAGAAATAACTGGTCGTTGGGTTATGAGCCTATGGAGTTTTGGCGAAAAAATAAGTGTTAAAGTTGAATCAGCAAATGAACAAAAAAGCCTTTCTGTCAAAAGTGAACCAATACTAAAAACTGCTTTGATTGATTTTGGAAAAAATAGAAAGAACATAAATCAAATTATTAATAAAATAAATACACATTTTAGCAAATGAATAAAACCTAAACAAAATTAAATCAGTAGTGAACAGTTAAAAAATTGCACTAGAAAGAATGCAAGGTATTACTGGAGTATTCGAAGAGGAAAGGACTGCATCTCAAGAAGCGACTACTCTTTTAGATTCAAAGGTTTTATGATAATCATCTAAAAGAAATACAATAAAAGAATATTAGTTAAATAAGCGTATAATGCATAGAATTTGTATTATACGCTTATTTTATAACTTATGTAAGGATTAATAATTGATTATAAAATTTTATTCTCAAGAACAAATATAAGTGATACAATTGAGATGCTATACGCAGATGTTATAAGAGATAAACTAATAAGATGCGAGGCGTTTACGCAATTTGCTAATAATGACATTATGAGGTGTATTTAATATATAATTTTGATTTTGAGTGAAATATAAAGTGATTTTAAAGGAGAAAAAATGAAAAAAATAATTAATAATATGGTTGCAACACAGAAACTTTAGTTATAGCACCTAAAAAGTTAAACTTGAAT
>Ga0306868_1001056_pt1 | contig 15561 bp, 30 predicted proteins | sample AntRauTorckE6832_FD_190411 | JGI IMG/M metagenome (GOLD analysis project Ga0306868, IMG submission 190411) | Saline lake microbial communities from Rauer Islands, Antarctica - Metagenome Torckler E6 #832 (v2) (version 2) | ecosystem: Environmental > Aquatic > Non-marine Saline and Alkaline >... | reverse complement strand
ACTTTTTCATATCACTACGTTATTTTCTTCGTTTTTACTCACTAAACTTACATTCTTATCTAAATGATATTTTAGTTTTTTAATTCTATAACCATTTCTACCAATAAGAAATCCTTTGACATGATTTTCGACACATATAACGATTTTGTCTTCTTCAATCCTAACAACCATATCAGGTAATGTTTTAGACACTTTCTTAGGTAGCTTCCAGTTATCTTCGTAGAAGTTAATAATTTGATGTTTAAAGGTTTTATTAGGATCATCAGAATCAGCATCTTTTTTATACTTAGTATCCCACCAACCTTTATATTCAGCAAATATATCTAATAGGATAAGAAGTACAATTAGTGCGAAAAATATTAAAGCTCTTTCCATTATGTTAAAGGTTTCATTTTCTGCACTAGATGTAGTGCAAGGCTCATATAATCTTTTACTTGTTCATCGGTAGGTAGATCATCACTGTAACCCCCAATTGCTTGTAAGGTATCACAACCACTACAGCTACCGTAGTATGTATCGGTCATGATATAATCTTCAACCGATGGATGATAGTTATCATTTGGAATAATGAATATCATAGTACCTTGATAGTGACCATTATCGATAGTTGTTCTATCTTCTATTGCCCAACCACCACCATTAAATGATTCGGTGATGCATAATTCAAATATTAATTTTAGAATAACTTCGTATTCAGTATATTTTGATTGCGGAGTGGTTTTAAAATGCTCTTCAAGCTTATGTTTGTTAGCTTCCCACTGTTCTATTATTTTTGATATCACAATTTAGTTAATTAACCGCCACATACGCACAACAAAGTGTATATGCCATGCAACGAAAGTTAGTGCCGTAATTCAATCTTTGGTGGTTTGCACGGCACATACACAAACCGTTGTGTGGCACTAAACAGAACCTTCACGCATTGTTACTATTCCAAAGTGTTTTGCAAATTCTTCATCTTTTGTTTTTGTGTACCATTGTAATATTTTTGCCTCTGTAATTCTGTTTCTACCTTCCAAGTTTTCTGTTTGTTCTTGTATTAGTTTTTCTATGGTTATACCAGTATTAAAGGCAAAAGCACTAATTGCTTCATCTTTTTTGTTCATAGTTAATAACGCCACATAACAATTTGTATAAATAATAGCCTAGTTATGTGGTCTTTTTAAAGGCAATTACTCACTTATTAATTAATTTCTTTACTCAAACTTAATACCTGTTTGCTCGGCTACTATTCTTATACAAACCGTTATAAACAAATAAAACGATTTGGTAACATGCTATATAATTAATGCTTACTTCTCGTTACTCAATAACTTTACACCTGTGGTAATTGGCATATACCCACTTCTATCTGTCCAATCATCGTTTAAATACATAAGTTTGTTATTTACTTTCACAATCCTACCTATTTTCCAATTGTCGTTTCCTTGTTCATCAAGCCAGTTATATGCAGCCCAATCACCTTCTTTAAATTCTCGTTCCATAATTATATTTTGTTCAAATTCTTCTTCCTATTCTACTTTCTCGTATTAATACTATCACATCATTTTCTTCACCTTTTCAAGTGCTTTCTCATGTTCTTTATAGTCAGATTCAGCTCTCTTTCTGATCTCATTTTGTACATCTTTAGGTAATCGATCACCGAATTCACCTAATATTTCATATCTAGTTCCTGAGTTTGATCTATGAATTTCTGCAGCAACAATTTTATCTATTAAATTTTTCATTTTTTTTAGTGGGTTATCATCATTTTCTCTAGCTTATCACCAAGCATCGGGCTACCAAAATTCTCAAATTTCATCTTAATCTCAGGATAAAATTCAGTACCATTTGGTGCTAACATCATTAGAGGTAATTTTCTTTTATCACTACTAATTAGATAACTATCAAAGATAAAATCATTGACTGTATTTCTCTCATCGGTAGTTTCAACACCAATTATCTTAAGTAATTCGTAAGGTATACGTATATCCATTACTTCGCCTTTATCTATTTTATCAAGTAATTCTTTTAATTTCTCTTTCATGATTTTACTTTAATCTCCATTGCTGTCTTCACTAGTTAAAAGATTTATACCAAATACTGTTAATGCCGTGAATAATAAAGAAAGTGATATCATTATTGTTGCAACTAATAGACCAACACAGTATATTATCAAACCAACGATAACTGATACCATCAAACTAATTATTATCCATCCAACTATTTTTTTGTATTAGCTTTCATATTTATTATTACGAATCAAAGGTACAAAAGGTTACAAATTAACTCTTTGTAAAAACTCAGTTATGAAATATCCACTAAAACCCTCAAGAAAGACAACTTCGGTATTGGATTTACTCATAAAGCTATCTGTTTGACAAATCCAAATCTTACCATGATTTTCAGGAAAATTTGCTTCACCATATGTATGCATTACAACCTTATCACCCTTGGATAAAGTCTTTGTTTTATTCTCTTTAATATGTTGATCGGTTGTCATATTTTTTCAGTCAATTTACCAGTAAGAAGTTTCCACTCATCACTGTAATCATTATGTTGATAATAGACATCACCGAATTCTTTCACTGAATCAGCAACGACCATCATGATTTCATGTGAAAGACCCCAACAACCTAAAGAGAATTTGATCTTGTCACCATCATATATATCTTCGTAGTCACATGAACAACTATGATTAATAGATAGGTTTCTTTTCTCACCGTTCACAGTAAAGTTGGTTGTAAATGAACCAAAATCGTGTGTATGAATAGAATAAATACCATTAGTAAAATCTTTCAAATGCTTGTTAAGCTCAGCTTCTTTATCTCTAAAAAGAAACATAACTGGACTATCAAAACCTTTTCTATTTGCATATTCTACCAACCAGTCTCTTTGCCATTTATTAATGTCTTTAATTAATTTAGGCATGAGATCAAACATATCTTCTTTTCTTGCCGTTACGAATAAATTTGTGCTAACTCCCATTGTTTTTTTATTTAAAATTTAAACAGATTAAACACCATATATTGATACTAAACGAATATAATTATTTGACCACCAATCAACCAATCTATTACTGCTAATCTACCTCGTATCATAATAATTTGTTTTAGTCTTATCCTATGGTACGAAAAAACCAACTGCATTGTTGCAATGGGTTTCACTTCGAAAGAATGGATATCTTCTTATCCTTGATTCACTTACCGCTTTTGCTTATATAGTGCCTGTTGGTTCACTTATTTTTAATGGTTATCTTTGTCTTCCTGATTAAGTCTTGAGAATAATATATCTAATATTTCAGAATAAAGATTATAACTTAGTCTAGCACTCCACTTATCAGACTTTAGATTCCAAAGAAGACTATAAATAGTTTTCTTTTCGGTAAGAGGAGTTAAGTTAACTCTCTCTTCCATTCTAGTCTCTAGCTTAGAAAGATATTCTAATTCTAGGTCTCTAAGTATATTTTCTGCATTAGTCATTTGAATTTCACCAGTTGGTATATTATATAAATAATAAAAATGATTGTTGCATAAAATCTTCTAAACAGTTCAATCATTTTATACGAAATGTGTTAAGTATGAACAATCTTCAATCATAAATCCATTCTTACTTAATTTAGTTACTTCTTCTTCAGTGATACCACCTTCAATGAGTGTTTCAATATCTTCACAGTAGATAATATCATTGTCAGCACCATGTATCACTCTTTTAGTATATTTACTCATTATCTTTAAACCTTCTAAAGTACCGTCAATATCCTTGTAGTCTGTATCTACTTCTTCAAATATCTCTAAAAATCTTTCTTCTGTCATTTTACTTATTATTTAATAATTTTGAATCTTCAATTTTATAATCATCTTCTGGTTGATGATTAATATAGTGTTCAACCATATGACTATACCGAGTATAACTAAAACTTATACAATCCTTAGTCGGTAATATACTAAAAAGCTTAATTAAATCCTCTCTTAATTGTTGATTTTTTATTATCAACTCACTACCTACTTTTGAGTCTAATAACTCAGTTCTATTCTTGATTATTCTATTTCCTTCTGTGTCAAAATAACCATCAGTTTTAACATTCTGAATGATAAAATTTTTATTAATCCATAATTTTAGTGGTGATGTTACTGCATGAGTAGCACCACCACCCCAATCGCCATAACCAGAAGTAACTAAACCAAAACCAAGTTCTAAAAATCCTTGATGGTATAATTCTTCTGTAGAGATAAATCCATAACCCACACCATTTCTAATTGTAATCTCATCACCAAAACTTTTTGCTATCAATTCATCGCTTAATCGAGTATCAATAAAACAAATATTAAGTATTTTAGTTAGAAACTTAAATATTTTTCTCATTGGTTTAAGTATTTATGTTAAAGACATTTAAGAAATAACGAATTAGGACTCGTTATAGTTGCAGTACTAAACCACCGATAATTCGCTAGTCGGTGGTTTTTTTATTTAACTCATCCACAACTAAAGTAACTAACAATCTATTCTTTCTTATTTCACGAGAAAGATGATCTTCAATTGAAGTGTCGTCAACATATGTAATTCCAAGCACATCAACTAATTTAGCGTTACTTTCATTAAGTTGATCGATTTCTACTTGTCTATTATCGTCCATTTGCATTAAGTTTAAATCTTAATAAATCAAGAGTTTTAAAATACAGTAGTATTTCTTTCTTCTCTTCATAAACTTTAAAGAAATCCATCAAATCATCATCAGACATTTCATTAATCTCATTAATAATCACTTTTTTTCTTTCTAGTTTATTAGCTTCTTGTCTTTTGATTGACTCATCTTCTAAATCTTCGTAATATTTATCGGCACTACTTCCCATGTTTTTTATTTTTCGTCTCTAATATCTTCTAACAAGGTAATTATTTCATTGGTAAATTGCAACCTCTGTGTGAAAATTTAATCTCGATGCCACATCCATATCATGTTTAGTAATACGTCTATCGTGTTTATCCATTTGCTTCTTCAAACTTTTGGCTTGTTATTAAAGAGACTGTATAATTATTCGAGCATCTCTTTTATCAAAGTCATTTGTGTCATTTATAATTACTATTGCCTTTTCCTTCATAGCTTTCTTTCTGTTGTTATGTTCTCTTTCGAAAGTGGCTTCGATGATTTCCATCTTTTTATCTAAAGAGAATTTTTTATCGACTATTATTTGTCTTAATTCATTCATTGTTTTTCATAATTGTTATCTAAACTTTAAATAAATGGTTATCTTTAATAATCTGATTAATATTAATTAGGATGTCTATTAACTAACATCTTCTCTTCTTTCCTCAATATATGAAAGCCTATGCTGAGTACTTGGGAAGGTTTTTTCTTAAGTTGTTTAAGTATAGTATTTTTATGATTGGTAATTCTGAATAATTCTTCAATTAGTTTAGCATTTGATGTATAAGATTCTTTAAAATAATCTGCAGATACTGTAACAATACTATTCATATGTATGTATTTCATGGTGATGATAATCATGACATTCATGATTATGATTTACTAATCTGTGTTTAATTGTAAATATTATTTAAATTCAAAAACTTCTGCTTCACTCTTACGTCTAACCCTAGAAATTATTTGTTCATCCTTAAAAAGTGTAAACATTATTTTTCTAGATGAATTATTAAATGCTTCAATAAACCCTCTTTTTTGTTCATTAAAACCTTTCACAGTATTTGATATAATCGGTTCAATTACTACTTCATCTTCATGACTATATGCATATGCCATGCAAGAGATTTCTCTTTTTAGTATAGTATCACGCATTGTCTTTAGCTAATAATTTGCTGATTAAAATTTTCTTATCTTTTTTCAAGCTCTTAATTTTTTTCAACATGTTAACTCTTTCTTGCTTTTGCTGCTCACCAAAAAGCTCTTTCTTAATCATATTCTTTTCACCATTGGTTAGCTTAGTGTTCATAATGTCAACCATAACACGACCCAACTCTTTTCTTACCTCTTCTAATTCGTAAGCAAGTTCATCTTTTTCGGATTCCAACATACCTATCTCACCTTTAAGTTGCTTAATGTAGGCATCAGCAATTCTTAATTTTTGTTTGTTGAGTATCTCTTGATTATATGTTGCCATAATTGTCTTATAGTTTTTTATTAATCCATTTAAAAATATCTTTACCAAATATTGTTGTCATGACATCTTCATAGATATAGCGTTTCATATCTTTAGGAAAATTACCATTATCAATATCCTTGATGGTATCTTTTGCCAGTGCAATTACATTTGTGAAATCAGGATTTGTCACTGGTTCAGGAATGTCTTTTATCTCAATGAACGTTGGCTTAACAATTTTGAACCTAATAGTTTCAGGACTACCTTGATCCATACCACCTCTTCCATTAGTAGGATTCATGTATTCAACGATATATGTCTTACCATTATGTGATATTAATGGTGAAAACTGAATATCTAAAAACAATTTCTTGGCTATATTAAAGTGTTTGCCTCTCTCTTCATCACCCCAAGTATGGATATCAATAGTAGAACCATATTTATTACCCATGTATTTTTCTATATAGTCAAATAATTCTTTCATAAAATATTTATTTCTTTCAATTATTAATACGAAAAAACCCACTGCATTGTTGCAGTGGGTTCAAATATTAATTAGAATCAGGAAATCTATTCTCTAAAATTTTCTTTAGTCTATCAACATCATCGTTCTTTGCTTCAACATCTCTCTCATATTGTAACAAATCGTCTAACTCCCCTCCTTGTACGAATTCCATTACCTTCTGATCTCTTTCTCTGACCAATTTTGCAACTTGCCTTTCTCCTAACTCGATGTTTCGCTTCAAATCCGACTCCGCATCCACCAAAAGCCACTGAATTTCTTGTGATTCTTTTTCTTCTGTTGATTGATTCATCAACTCCTTTGCTGTTAACATTTTCTCTTCCATTTTTATTATTGTTTAAATTTAACTCTTTATTATGTCTACTGACACAATCATATAATGTATTCGGGTGTTTTATTTTTTTAATAAGATCACTATATTTTGGTTCATGTATACTTAAAGCAGAATAACCTTGATTTTCAACAGTAGTATACCAAGAAAACCATTTATAAGTACCGTTATTGGGAGTATCCATAAGTAGTTTTTTATAACCAAATCTTGATAGGTAATTGATTAATTCATTGGTAATGGATTCATATTCAATATATCCATGTATAGGTATTTGCATCTGAGAACGTTTTAATATCTCGATATCACCGCATGGATTGTTACTACGTATATTTAAAGATTTAGTTGTTGATGATGAATAATTAATATCTGATGTAGAATTTTGGTCACCATCGTATGTTTCAATAGCTATTTTATGTCTTTTCGCAAGTGGATCATTAAAAATATTAAAACTCGAATAATATGATCTTAATGTTGGCATTATTGAACTAAGGTTCATTTTAGGCATACTAGTACCACATGATACAGTCCAAACATTAACATGATTCCAACATATGGCAATGAAATTATCATTTCTAATGTTTCCACCTAAATTAGGATTACATACTAAATCATATTCATTTTTTAAAAAATATGCTATTGCCCATGCAACGCCACTATCTTTAATATCAATTGCACCTTTATCTGGTAATCTAAATGCCATAATTATTATTTAAAGTTCATCTATTTAATATTTTTTTCATTTTAACATATACTTCCTTAGTAAACTCACACTTTGGAAGAGTATCGATCATTTCTAACATGATAGTAGTATCTTTATCTATTTCAGCCTGATCTAATATTGGTCTGAACTCTTTTTCAAGTTCTAATAACAACACTTGTCTTTGACTGGTAAGATGAAAATACTCTATCAAGTTATTCTTGGCATTCTCGCTTAAGAACATAATTACAAGTCAGTTAGTCTAGCTTCCAGTATCTTAGCGTAGTCTACTAATGAGCGATCATCGGCAGAAGCATTATGTGCTTGCATTCTAATTTCTAGTTCATCTTCTTTAATCTTAACTATAAGATCATTAATATAGTCTTGACTAATAGATTCATAGTCATCTTCAAAATATGCCTGATCTACAATCTCAAACTTTTTACCTTCGGTAACACTTGCTTTAGCATATGGGAAATACTCACATACTCTAATCTTTGAGTTATCATATTCAGGCACAGCTATAACATTCATCGGATCAACTAGACACAACAACACAGGTGCTGAATCTTTATCATTAGTTCTGTGCCATCCTCTAAATACCTCAACATATTTAGTTGAACCAACATGTAGACCATCAGAGCATTCAATTTTTGGATCACCATTACATTCAGGTCTTTCCTTAGTAACAGGAGTACCTAATCTAATCTCCATAGTATGACTATAGTGGTCGGTATATAAAGATTTATTCTGATCTTCTATTTGATCGAGTTTAGCTTGAAGTTCATGTAATTTACCTACTAACTCAATGTCTAAATCATCCTCGTTCTGCCATCTACTGAAACTGCTTGCGGTGGTTACCTTATAACCTTGAAAGACTCTATCTTCATGTTCAACTTCCTCTTCCATTTCCTCATAGATTTCATCTGGCTCGTAACCATATTCATCGCAATACTCGTCAAAACTATCACAACCTTCTAAGTCATAGTCACCTGTTGGTTCTTCCCATGTTTCAGTTTCGGTATATGTTTCAGTCTCATATAGTTTATATACTACATAATTAGTAGGAGACTGTTTTCTTTTAAACTTGATTCTCATGTAACTCTCAGAAATAAATTCAGCAAGATCGTGATCAATCTTCTCTTTATAATCTACGGTCTTGTAAACTACTAGGTAACCTTTATTGGTTAATGAGAAGTCATGAGTGTTGATGAATTTAAACAAGTCTTGCCTAACTCTCTTATCGGGATTAGCCATAAGACGTTTCCAGAAGTTTACTATCGAGTCAGTCGGGAAACCTTTGTTAATATATTCTTCTACTGTTTTAATAAGATCGTCAGGGACTGGTGTATCGAATCCAGCCAAAGTGGTAACATCACTATCGGGATCATACTCAAAGTCTTCAAGCACAGTCATTTTAGCTTTTATGTTAAGACCTGCTTTTATTTCAGATACGTTCTGATCTGATGGGTCTTTCATTGCCTTTAATACTATGGCAAAGAAATTATCAGCATCATCTTGTGTATTAAAACTTTTAGAATATGTTTCAGAGTTAATCATTACATTAACTCTAGTACCTCTCATTGTTCCGACTATATTATTCATAACTTCTTAATTATTTATTATCTACTACGTATATTTCACGTGCTAAGTTGCAATATTTTTTAATATAAAACAAGTAGAGGGTTAGGACATCACCCCTAACCCTTTTTTCTACTTCTCAATTATCATGTCTAACATGAATAATAACTCTTTATGTGTTTCGTTATTAATATCTAGATTATATGGTAATTGTATCCAATCCAATCTCTTAGATGATTTTTCAGTTGCCGATATTAAAAGTTTTACATCATCTGCAATCGGAGTGTTTTTAATGTCAACCTGATTACTGATTTTGGTATTTAGCTTATCTTCCAACAAGTCAGCACTAATATTTTGATGTAAATATTTATCAATATTATTCATATAGTTATTGATATTTTTCACAGCCTTATAAATATCAATATCAACATGTTGCATCACATTAACATTTTTAAGGACATCGTTAATTTTATTACGATAAATGTCATTCACTAAATCTATGTGACGTGATTGCAATATTTCATCCAATTTTCTATATACAAAAGTTTGGTAAAAATAATCAACGTGCATCGCTTTCCTACCTAACATTTTTATATACTTTTCATTTGCTCTAGATATACCAACAATTAAAATACCACTATCGTGTAAATTCAAGTGATCAGAATTTCTAATATGACTTTGACATGAAAATGCATTCATAACACTACTACAATGCTCTAACGAATGACTATCACTTAAAAAACCATAATAAATACGACCTCTAAAATTGACCAGTCTCTCAAAGTTATGTCTTTGACTTGCCGAAGTATAAGATTTATTGTATGATTTTAAAGGAATACCTTCTTTAAGTACACTCTTATTAATTCTTTTTTCTTTACGAAAATCAATAAAATCCTGACTTACTTCAACATCTGCATATCGATTTGTTGCTTTCTTACCCACTAATTCATGGAAATCGGCTAATAATTCATTTACTAATCTAGTTGCTTTTCTTTTATTTAAAACATATTCATATGTTTTTGGATCATCATAATGGGCATAAATACCACTTCCTTTTCTCACAATAACACCTAACTTAACTTTTAAGTTAAACAACATCTCTTCGGTAATGAAATATGGTGTTATGATATAAAACCTATCATTATTGGAGATGTGTTTTAAATAGCTTTGTTTAATAACGCTACGATCAAACTCTTTGTCATTATAGTAGATATCTTCATGACTGTCCATTGTAGAATATTTCATATCCCAAGCATTACTTCTGCTATATCTACTTCTAGGTGGTTTCTTACCATAGAGATGCACATTATACATGCTATCAAACATATTATCTGCATTTGGTATACTAAACTGACTATATTTAAATTTAGGTAAAGTAATATTACCTACTTTAATCACATTACCTAAAAATATTTCATCATCATCAGATATTCTTAAGGTACTCATGTTTGATATTGCAAGATAGTACTCTTCTAAAGTTTCAACATTTTCATGTTGCTTTGCCAACATTTCCTTAAGTTCACTAAGAGCAGCATCAATTTTATTTTTGATGATCTTAATGTTTTGATTTGTATATTTTAATGATTCACGTGATGGTGTTACACCAGTTCCTTCCAATTCACCAATTTCTAATCGAATGGCAATTGGTATTGAGTAATTATTTGGACTAAAACCAATGGTCTCATAGTTAAGTGGATATGCTACTCTACCATAACACACATGTATTTTATTTTCAAAGTCATCGCCTCTATACATGAAGTTTTTACCTCTGACGATTTTATAATCATTAGTAACATAATCATTAGAGAATCCTTCAAAAATTATATTTTCAAAGTAATAAAGTTGACGTAATGTTTTTCTTTCAAATTCGTATAGATCAGATTCTTTTACTGGTATTTTTACTTCTGTACCAAATCCTTCTTCTGTTCCTTCCAAACTTAATAATTCATTGGCAGGTTTAGTATTATCTTCGAAGATATCATATACATATTTCACGTTTTTAGTCGTGATTTTGCTTGAACTGTCAAGTCTTTCTAAGAAATAGTCAACATCAGCTTCAAACTCACTAATCTTCTCTTTTAAGACAATTATATCTTGATCAATAGTATCTTTTTCGGCAACAGGAATGTCAGTTTCTCTCTCAGCTTCTAATGCCTTGATTTTCTTATTTGTGAGATTCAAATCATCATATGCCGTTTCAATAGACTTTCTACAGAAAGTAATTTCATTCTCTTTAGAAGAAACAGTTATTACATAGAAACTTTCAGCATATGCTAGTGGAGTTTTACCTCCTAATCCGAAACCACCAATTTGATTATTAGAAGATCGTTTTGTTGACTTAAAATATGTACCATAGATGTTGATTACTCTATCTGGTGACATACCCATTCCTTTATCAATAAAAGACATGTGATGACCACTAAGGTCTTTACCTAGTCTCACTATTACTGGTACTTTTTTGGAGTCCACTTCTGCTTCAACGTGTGAATCGAAACAATTTGAAGTGATTTCACGAATAACAGTTCCTACTGGGTCTGAATATAACCCACCAGTAAACATTTGGAATATCATCGCTTGAGAATCACTGTCAAGCTTCATGGCACTTACTCTGCCAGATGAAATGTTTTTATTCTTGTTAAGTTCGTTAGTTTTGATTTCCATGATAACTGAATTTTTCATTGATGTACTAACACATACGATAATTCAAACCTATGGTTACAATTATCTATCAAAAATATTAAATATTTTATGTAATGCGAATAAACCATAGCTACCAAATAATATTCCATACAACCACCAGAATTCTAGAAACACCTGCATTTGAGTTAGTGTAGGATTCTGCATCCAATAGATTGATGGGTATAGCATTACAATAAACGCAATAACACCTAGTATTACGAATATAATTGTTTTTTTATTTTTCATCATTATTTCCATTTAATAGTTTTTTCTTTTCTCTATCTTCTTTCATAGCATTAAGCTCTTTAAGACTTTTATCTTTCAAATCATTGGAGTATTGAATCATGTTTTTATATGCTTGAGTAGCTGCCTTTGCACCAGCACCGAGAGCACCCATAGTTATTTTAATTTGATCATCAGGACTTAGATGCTTCACATTATCATACATCTCAATATAGAATGCCATGAATTCATCTTTAAGTTCTTCACTAATATGACCACCATCATTTAAGGTAATAACCAACTCATGAACTTTACTCTTATTCTTATCTGCCTTAGTTTTAGTAAGTCCAGTGTTTGTTTTCTTCTTTCTGGCTTCACCAACACGAAGTATCTTCCAATCTTCTATTGCATGAATATCTAGATCATCCATTAAATTACGGATTATTCCGTTTGAATCATCAGAAAGGTAGTCATCGTATTGCACTTTACGTGATGTTGTTATGAACTCACCGTACTCAGTGTGGAATACTTCTTTTAAGTCCGTAGGTACTTTTAATGAATCAATCTTAGTACGTTTAATTTTAAACTTAGGGTTTACTTCTATCTCGTGAGTGATTTTCTTATAACCAACTCCACTTCCAAAAATAGCTTTTATTTCTAATAATAATTTCATGTTTATTAAATCGATGTTCAACAATAGGTACGAAAAATATTCAATTAAAGTTGCAGATTAATTCGATAATAACTAAACTTGCAACCTATTAAATAATTAATTCGTATTATCAACAAAAAATAAAATATTATGAAAAAATTTATGCTCAGAATATATTTGATCATTATGAATCTAACTATAATATCTTCATTTGTGTTTGTGGCTAGAATCAACAGGGTTGTTGAAGAAATACCATATGATCTAACAATGATTATTGCTTTAAGTATTATGCTTACTGGTACTATCATAGGTGTCGTATTAAGCCTAACGTTACATGATTTAGCTAGAAGTCAAGATGAGGTTCAAAAGATGGAATGGAGAGCTAAAGAGAAACTAAGACAAGCAAATGAATTTGTCGAAGCAATTGAAAAAATTGCAGTTAAAAAAGATGGTGAGTTAGATACCATCTATGTCGGTTTATTAAATAATGGTAAAGTAAGATAAAGGCTATGGCTGAGAAGAAAAGAAGAGGGCTTAAAGAAGCATTAGAGCAAACAAGGGTGGTCAATTCACCACTGTTCAGTTTATCAGAAATAAATTCTGACGATGAGAATTCTAGAACTAAATATAATAGTAATACCCTAAAGAATGCCAGTCGTAAATCAAGTGAGTGGGCTAACATTATTGTTAAAGAAGATAAAAACAATAGACTTAGTGATCTAGTTAAACATCTTGGTATTAATGACAATGATAAGATACAAGAACTTAAAAGGTATATCGCATTTAAGGAAGCATATAGCTATAAGTTGGGAGTAAAAGATGGTGAGAACGGAGTCAAACAAGAGATGCGTGACTTATTAGGAATTGAAAATAAAGAAGAAAGTGACTGGTAATGAAAATACATAAATCACTAAATCGTTTCTTGGTGGATGGAAAAATCTATAAAGAACTTTGTATTAAATATGATCTCGATTGCCATTTTGAAGGTAGAGCTACCATACAAAAAGAATTAGCATATAAATCCTATATGTTTAATTGGATTCAACCACCTAAGTTAGTTGAAAAGAAACACCCCAAGTTAAAGCTATCTAAAGATTGGAAGATTCCTTACTGTTTGGATACACACACTATGGAATCACTAATAATGGCAGCAAGGTGGTTGAAAGATAGTGACCATATATTTTTTGAAATGACTAAAGATTTCTTATCTTTAAATCCTGAACTAAAAAACAGTGGTATCATACCTAATTATGATGCATTAATGGGATTCACATCTGCATTTAATTTAGATGATATACTTGCATTTCAACGTGAAGGTGGTGCAATTATGAGAAGTCAACTATTTAAAATTAGAACAGCAATTGCCGATAGAGCACTTGGTATACAGACTCAATGGGTTTTATCAGAGAAAACATTACAAAAAGTAGAAAAATATTTAGAAACAACATAAGAATGAATGATAACAAACCAGAAAAATTTGCACTCTATTGGGTTGATGATGAAATTGGTAGAGATTGGTTTGTATTAGTACCTTCATATGATAATTGTGGTGATTACTTTGAGATTGAATTAGCCGAAGAATATCATTCATCATATGAAGACCTACCATATGATTTATATGGTGGTGGCATGTTTGCAGAATGCAACGCCAATTTTGTTTGTTATGTACCAACATCACTTCTAGAAAATACCGAAGTCAGCAGATTTGACATGAGTGGTCGTAAAATAAAAGACTCTACTATATCATATCTACAAGCATCTAAAGAATCATACATGGAGCTAGTGGAAAGAATAGATATCATTGACGATGTTCTACATAATGAGATGCTACCTGACTTTCCAAAGGAATTAAAAGATGAGATAACTTCATCAGAGAATCCTATCGATTACACATACGATTTTTTCATGGAGAATTTCGAAAATACAGAAGCTATGGAAGCTCTTCTGGAAGATGTGTATGGGATCGGTAAGAATGATCCTGATATGATTGATATCGTTTTGTTTTTCTTATATAATGTAAGGATCAGCAAACACTTAGATTTTTTAATAAACAAGCCATTCGGTTGTCTACATGCTCAAACTGATATCTTAAGTCAGATCGAAGGTATGAGTAGAATTGATGAAGGTGATAAATCAATATTTAGAACATATGTGTATGATGGATGTTTATATCAAGAAGGTGGTAATGTAGTTAGAATAAACAAAAGAAAAGAATGAGAAAAATAATATTACGTACTATAGTATTAATATTTTTTATTGGTAATACTATTCTAGTGATTTCCTGTCAACCAGTAGAAAATAATACGAGAAATGAATCAAGCCACATTGAAATAGTAAGAGAGGATGCTAAGGTTGATAGTTCAGATATTGAATTGAAATTCAATATAATTAAGAGATATTCTGAAGATATCACAAGTAGCAGTTATGATCTAATTGAAATAGAACATGATAACTGTAGATATCTTATTGTTGAGGGATATGGTGAAACATTAGAATTCATGCATAAACCAAATTGTAAAAACAAACATTAGATAAAAAAAAAGCCACTTAATTAGTGGCTTTTTTAATTTCTTCTACTCTGTGATATTTTTCTAATTGAATTTCATGATATTATTCTTCTTTCTTATTTTTTGGGAATACTGCTTCTGATAAGTAATAACCCAATATACCTAATGCTATGGCTGAATACCAAGGTAATTGAGTATTAGTAATATAAGTATATAAAAACGATATACCAAATGCAAATACAAATAATAGAATTATTCTTTTTAAAATCATAGTTTTTTATTCAAAATCTCCACT
>Ga0306868_1001055_pt1 | contig 15565 bp, 13 predicted proteins | sample AntRauTorckE6832_FD_190411 | JGI IMG/M metagenome (GOLD analysis project Ga0306868, IMG submission 190411) | Saline lake microbial communities from Rauer Islands, Antarctica - Metagenome Torckler E6 #832 (v2) (version 2) | ecosystem: Environmental > Aquatic > Non-marine Saline and Alkaline >... | reverse complement strand
GAACATTCTACAGGTCCTACAGCTGAAAATGGTGGAGATTTAGGTTTTATTACTGCTAATGAACAGGGCTTAGATAGAACTTTCCGCGATGCAGCAATGGAGTTGAATGTTGGAGAAGTTAGTGTTGAACCAGTAGAGACTCAGTTTGGTTTTCATTTAATTAAAGTTACTGATTCCAGAGAAGCTGGAGTTAGAGATTTTGAAGAAGTTAAATCTCAAATTAAAAGTCAAATGAGAAGTCAGAAACAGAATCAGGCTTTTCAGGAATTTGTTGAAGCTTTAAGAGAAGAAGCAGAAATAGATATTAGATTATAAAGTCAAACAAAAGATTAATTAAATTAATTAATAAAATTCCTGCCTCTTTTATGTGGCAGGAATTTTTGCTTTTATTAAAAGCTTATATCTGATATTATGGTTTTAGATAAAATTTTCTTCAAAAATATATGAGGAGCTGATTTTAATGATAATTGCTGTACCAAAAGAGATTAAAAATAATGAAAACCGAGTGGCCTTAACTGCTGCTGGAACAGAAATTTTAAAAAAGGAAGGACATCAGGTTTTAATTGAAAAAAATGCCGGGCAGGGAAGTGGAATCTCTGATCAGGAGTATAAAAGATCTGGTGCAGAAATAGTTGCTGATAAAAACAAACTATTTGAGCGGTCAGAAATGGTCATTAAAGTTAAAGAACCTCTAAAAGAAGAATATGATCTATTTAAGGAAGGACAGATTTTATTTACTTATCTTCATTTAGCTGCAGATAAAGAATTAACTGAAGCTTTAAAGGAAAAAGGAGTAACTGCTATTGCTTATGAGACAGTTCAGGATGAAGATGGAGAATTACCACTTTTAACCCCAATGAGTGAGGTTGCTGGAAGATTATCTGTTCAGGCTGCTGCATCTTTTTTAGAAAAACCTAAAGGAGGAAGTGGTATGCTTTTGGGAGGAGTACCTGGCGTTAAACCAGCTAAGGTAGTTGTTATTGGTGGTGGAATTGTTGGTCGTAATGCAGCAAAAATTGCTCTGGGTATGGGAGCAGATGTAACTATTATGGATATTAAACAGTCCACAATGCGCTACATAGATGATACCTTTCCCTGGGGAATTAAAACAATTATGTCTAACCATTTTCATGTTGCTGAAGAGGTAAAAGAAGCTGATGTTGTTATCGGAGCAGTTTTAATTCCTGGAGCTAAAGCGCCGAATCTGGTTACAGAAGAAATGATAAAAACTATGAATGATGGTTCTGTAGTTGTTGATGTGGCAATCGATCAGGGTGGTTGTATTGAAGGAACTTATCCAACAACCCATGATGATCCGGTATTTAAAAAATATGGAGTTATTCATTATTCGGTGGCCAATATGCCGGGAGCAGTTGCCAGAACTTCAACCTTTGCTCTGACTAATGCAACCTTACCTTATATTAAAAAATTAGCTTCTGAGGGATATAAAAAGGCTATGATTAATGATTATTCTCTGGCTTTAGGTTTAAATATTTATCAGGAAGAAGTAATTTGTGAGGCAGTTGCTGAAACATTTGAGCAAAAACATAAAGAATTAGATCAATTGTTAGAAGAATGGAAGTAAATTATTAAAAAGTGAGCATCATGTATAATTATAATAGTTATTCACAGCAGTAATGGAGGTAAAAAGATGGAGCCACAACTTAAGAGGCCGGCCTGGATCGAGATTGATCTCAGCGCTCTAGAAAATAATTATAATTTTATCCGCAGAAGAATTAATAAAGAAACAAAAATAGCTGCAGTTGTTAAAGCAAATGCTTATGGACATGGTGCTCTTCGAGTAGCTCAAAAATTATCTCAGCTGGGAGTAGAATATTTTTGTGTTGGTAGTCCAGATGAAGGAAGTGAATTAAGAAGAGCAGGAATCACTGAGCCAATTCTGGTACTGGCTGAAGTTTTAGAATCTCAGTATGAAGATATTATTAAAGCAGATTTAATTCAGACTGCAGCCAGTAGAGAGACTTTAAAAGCTCTAAATAAAGCTGGAGCCAGGGCTGACAGGAAAATTAAAGTTCATTTAAAAGTTGAGACCGGAATGGGGAGAATTGGATTTTTTTCAGAAGAATTAGTTGAAGTATTTAAATTAGCACTTGAATTAAAAAACATTAAGATTGAAGGACTTTTTTCTCATTTAGCGCGAGCAGATGAAGAAGACAAAGAATTTTCAAATAAACAGCTTCAGAGATTTAAGTCGGCCTTAAATGAGCTAAAAGCTGCTGGATTTAAATTACCGCTGCTTCATATAGCTAATAGTGCAGCTGTAATAGACTTAAATAATACCTCTTTAGATCTAGTTAGACCTGGAATTATTCTTTATGGACTTCTGCCTTCTGCTGAGCTAAATGAAAAATCAGATTTAAAACCCAGCTTATCTTTTAAAACAAAAATTGTTCAACTGCGAGAGTTACCGGCTGGCTCTGCTGTCAGTTATGGATCAACTTATAAAACAGAAAGCAGTGAAAAACTTGCTGTGCTACCGGTTGGTTATAAAGATGGTTATCCAAGACTGCTTTCAAATCAGGGAGAAGTTTTGATAAGGGGAAAAAGAGCTCCTATTAGGGGCAGAGTCTGTATGGGGCAGACTATTGTCAGTGTTGATCAGATAGAAAATGCTGCAGTTGGTGATGAGGTTGTATTAATTGGTAAACAGGGAAAAGAAGAAATAAAGGCGGCAGAAATTGCTGAAATCTGCGGAACTATAAATTATGAGATTGTCTGCAATTTAAGTGAGCGCCTTCAAAAAATATATCTTGCTTAATTTGAGTTTAAGATTTGAGGGTGAAAAGCAGTTCGAAAATCAAAAGAAAAACACCACAAAAAACGAAAACATCGGCAATATTGATAACCGGAAATTGATAAAATGGAATAATATCAACTGCAATAAAGTCAGTTACATAGTGAAGTGTGACTCGATCAATTAAATTTGCAATGCTGCCTCCGATTAAAAAACTAACAGCAATTTTGCTGAATAAATTTTGGGTTAGTTCTTTTTGGTATAAATAAAGAATAAAAATCAGAAAAAACAAGGTGACAGCTATAAAAAATATTCGCTGGCCCTGCATTATTCCAAAGGCTGCTCCGCGATTTTTAACAAAGGTAAAATAAAAATAATCATCAATAATATTTATCTTTTCAAATAAAATTAAATTAGTACGAATTAAATATTTAGTTATTTGATCTATTATAATTATCAGGCTTGCTAAAATTGTGATCAACATAAACTCAACTCCAATTGTTATTTTAGAATATCTAGTAGATATTTTATCATATTGAATATCGATTAACAATTCAAATTGAGCAGTATTTTTGCTGCTAGAATATATATTTTACCCTTTTACTAAAAAGCAAGTTTTTACTTGAATTTATATTTTTACTGTAATACAATAACAGTAACAAAGAAATAGTATTTGCTGTCATTAGGGTGGCACCACGAGTAATCTCGTCCCTTTTTTAGGGAGGAGTTTTTTGTTTTTAGAGCTGCTTTAATTATTTTAAACTTTGAAATTAATAAATAAAATATTTTAATTTAAATAAATTTTAAGGAGGAATAAAAATGTTAGATATGAGATTTATCAGGGAAAACCCAGAAGTTTTAGAAGAGGCGATGCAGAAAAGAAATATGGAATCACCGGTAGCAGATTTTCAGGAACTGGATGATGAGCGGCGAGATTTATTATATGAAGCTGAGCAGTTAAAACATAAGCGTAATGTTAATTCTGATAAAATTGGAGAATTAAAGAGAAATGGAGAAGATGCATCTGACTTAATTTCTGAGATGCAGGATGTTTCTGCCCGGATAAAAGAGCTGGATCAAAAGGTAGCTGAAGTTGAAACTGAGTTAAATGATCTGCTTTTAGCTATTCCAAATATTCCAAATGAATCTGTTCCGGTTGGAACTGACGAAGAAGATAATGAAGAGATCAGAAAATGGGGTGAACCCAGAAAATTTGATTTTGAAGATAAAGCCCACTGGGATATCGGGGAAGACTTAGATATTTTAGATTTCGAAAGAGGTGGAAAGGTAACAGGTACTCGTTTTACCTTTCTAAAAGGAGCTGGAGCTAGACTGGAGAGAGCTTTAATTAACTTTATGCTTAACCTGCATACAGATGAGCACGGATATAAAGAAATATTCCCTCCATTTATAGCCAATGCAGACAGCATGACTGGAACTGGACAGCTACCTAAATTTAAAAAAGATATGTTTAAATTGGAAGGTCATGATTATTATTTGATTCCTACAGCTGAGGTTCCTTTAACAAATATGTATCGTGATGAAATTTTAGATGTAGAGCAGCTGCCTGAGTATTTAACAGCTTACAGTGCTTGTTTTAGAGCTGAAGCAGGAGCTCACGGGCGTGATACCAGAGGGATTATCCGTCAGCATCAATTTAATAAAGTAGAAATGGTTAAGTTTGTTAAACCGGAAGATTCCTATGATGAATTAGAAAAAATAACAGCTGATGCCGAGGATGTACTGCAGAAATTGGAACTTCCATATCGAGTTGTCAGCCTTTGTACAGGTGATTTAACCTTTGCTTCTGCTAAAACCTATGATTTAGAAGTCTGGATGCCAGCTTATGATACTTACAGAGAAATTTCGTCCTGCTCTAACTTCGAAGATTTTCAGGCAAGACGTGCCGGAATTCGCTATCGTCCTGAACCAGAGGCCAGCACAAAATTTGTGCATACTTTAAATGGATCCGGTCTGGCAATTGGAAGAACTGTAGCTGCAATTTTAGAGAACTATCAGAATGAAGATGGAACAGTTACAGTACCAGAAGTTTTAAGACCATTTATGGGAACAGATATTATAAAGTAATTCAAAGCCTAGTTTTATTTGGTTCTTTAAGAAATGTTGTCATAAAAATATTTCAATTTCTAAGCCTCTGGCTTTTTTATATGGGCTTAATAAAACAGTTAAAAATTGTAAAATTCTATGCTTAACATAAAATTTTATTAGTTTATCTAAAACTGCCAAGAAAACTCCATCCAAGCTGTGCATTGGGTGGAGATGAATTGGCTATTTAAAATTTAATCAAATATTGAATTTTAAATTAAGCTTTACCTTGGTTTTCAATATAATAGTAACACTACCAGAAGATACATTACAGTAGCTTTTAGGCCAAAAATTAAACCTCCATTTTTTCTTTTACATACAAACATATGTATGATATAATTATAGTAGAATGGAGGTGAAAATCAATGCGATTATCATTTAAATTCAAGGCTAAATTAAATCATAAGCAGTTAGTTATAATTAGGGAATTAGCCTGGCATTGCTCTAAATTATATAATATAGTTAACTATGAAGTAAAAAATAATAAAAAAGTAAAACCCGTCTATACTCAATTAGAAAAACAGTTTAAAAATAACTGGCATAATAACTACCTTCATTCTCATAATAGGCAGCAGGCATTGAAACAATTAGCTCAGGACTGGAAAAGTTTTTTTGCTTCTCTCAAAGATTATAATAAGAATCCTCAAAAATATAAAGGGCAGCCAGGACCACCAAATTTTAAACATCTGAACAGCAACCCCTGTGAATTAATTTTTACCAAACCAGGTATTAGAATTAGAGATGATAAATTGCTTTTGTCCTTATCCAAAAGGATACAATCTAAATACAATGTGAAAGTCACTAAAGCTTTTAATTTATAATACGCAAGGAAAGCTTTAGTATGACCGTATTCGATTTGGCCTTCTTAATTTTGAGCTGCCTGAAGCAGTTCAAAGCATTGTAGATTTAGATGCTGTTCAACAGATAAAGATTAAGCAGGATCATATCTCTAAAAAATGGTATCTCCTAATCATCTATAAAGTTAAAGAAGCAAAAGAAAGTAAGAAATCCAACATGATGGCAGTAGACTTGGGCCTTGATAATTTAGCTGCATTAACATTTAAAAATAATTCTGAGTGTTATATTATCAATGGTAAAACTATTAAATCTAAAAATGCTTATTTTAATAAAAAAATTGCTAGATTGCAGAGAATTAGAATGAAACAGCAGGGTACCAGTAAAATTAAAGACACCAGCGAGATAAAAAGACTCAGATTAAAGAGAAGAAATTATATTAGAGATTATCTCCATAAAGCAAGTTGGAAAATAGTTGATTTAGCAGTTGGAAATAAGGTATCTACTATTATAATTGGAGATATAAAAAACATTAAACAGAAAAACAAACTTAAATCTTTTGTTCAAATACCAATCCAAAGATCAAAAGATTTAATTGAATATAAAGCTAAACTAAAAGGTATTAAAGTTGTTGAAATTAATGAAAGTTATACTTCTGGCTGTTCTGCAGTAGACTTAAAAAAAATAAATAAAAGCAACTATGATAAATCCAGAAGAATTACAAGAGGTCTCTTTAAAACTAATCAAGGTCTATTAATAAATGCAGATCAGAATGGAAGTCTTAATATTCTTCGTAAATACTTAAAAGATAAATGTATTCTCAGACCTATTAAACAGGCGAGAGATAATGGATATGTGGCCAATCCCTCAAGATTAAGGGTATCCTAATAACTTAGGAGGAGACTTAAAAACCAAACATCTTGTAAACTAACCTAGTAATAGAGATTGAGTTTTAATCTATATGAAGTAGTTAGAAGCACCATCCGACGCGAAGCTAGTATCTATGATTTAGGTGGTGAGGTTCACTAGGCCCTGCCAGAGTATTTATTAATAAAATAACTTATTTTAATGATCAGTTACAATCGGTAAAAAATTGTCAGATATAAAGGGTGGGTTGTTAAATTTAAACCAAGAGTGGAGATACTTTTAAATTAAAATAATTGAATTTTTTAAAATTATTGCAGGAGATTTAGTTTTGGTGTTGAATATGTAATATAGGGCAACTGATATATCACATAAATTTTTAGGAAGTGTTATTATGGTAATAAATAAAAAAAGCCTGACAGATCAGGTTTACACAATGATTAAAGAGAAGATTTTAAATAGAGAAGTAGAACTTGGCGAGCAGCTCAATACCAGAGAAATTGCAGATGAGCATGGTATTTCTCTGATGCCGGTCCGTGATGCACTGAGACGGCTGGCAAATGAAGATCTGGTAGAAAATAGGCCTAGAGTTGGTTTTTATGTCAAAAATTTTTCAGAAGCAGAGGTAAATGATATTTTAGAAGTGCGTAAAATGCATGAATTATACTGTTTGGATAATTATTTTGAAAAAATTGATAAGAAAAATATAGCTGATTTAAAAGATAAATTTGAAAATGGAAATCAGGAATATTTTGGGGTTTATGATACTCATCTGCATAAAGAAATTGTATTTGCTTCTCATAATGATTATTTAATTGACAGTTATTTAAAGATGATCAATCATTACACCATGCTTTTTAGCTATTTGAACTATAAGCGTTCTGAAGTTTCTCGTCGGGAACATGTAAGGTTAATAGATTGCATTTTGGAAGGAAATAAAGAAAAAGCCTGCAGTATTTTATTCAGGCATCTAGATCGAGTTCAAATTTCAGAGGACGCTGAAATTAAAAAAAGAACTTAAAAAACTTAAAAAATTGAAAAAGATTGTAAATTAAAGTTGCATTTTATAACTGAATGTTATAATATTAAAAATAGAAAGAAAATTATAATTTAATTAGTATTACTTATCAATAGCTAGTTGCATCTTTATTTAAAATAATAAAGATTATTTTTTGTCTTTATCTGATATATCACATATTAAATAACAAATACTTGATTTCAGAAAAAATGCTAATAAGACAAAAAAGTTTGATTATAACTTTAAAAATTTAAATTGGTTTATCTTTTAGGCAGGAGCTGATATTTTTGAAAATTACTAAATTAGAATTATTTAAAGTTCCACCACGCTGGCTTTTTCTTAAAATATCAACTGACCAAGGACTTTCCGGCTGGGGAGAACCTGTAGTTGAAGGTAAGGCTGATACAGTAAAAGCTGCCGTAAAAGAGATGGAAGACTATTTGATTGGAAAAGATCCTTTACAAATTGAAGATATATGGCAGACATTATATCGAGGCTCTTTTTACAGAGGTGGCCCGGTTTTAATGAGTGCTATTGCTGGTATTGATCAGGCTTTATGGGATATCAAAGGAAAATATCTAGAACAGCCGATTTATGAGCTTTTGGGAGGAAAGGTTAGAGATAAGGTAAGAGTTTATTCCTGGATCGGAGGAGATCGACCTGATAATGTAGCCCAGGCAGCACAGGAAAAAAAAGATGCAGGTTTTACTGCAATAAAAATGAATGGTACTGAAGAATTACATTACATAGATAGTTACGAAAAAGTTGATCAGGCAGTTGCAAGAGTAGCAGCAATCAGAGATCAGATTGGTCCTAATTTTGGGATCGCAGTTGATTTTCACGGCCGGGTTCACAAAGGTATGGCCAGAATTTTATTCAAAGAACTGGAGTCCTATAGGTTAATGTTTATTGAAGAACCTGTGCTTTCGGAAAATCTTGAAGCATTAAAAACTATGGATACATTTGGAATACCAATTGCCCTGGGTGAGAGATTATTTAGCCGTTGGGACTACAAAAAAGTATTTGAATTAAACAAGGTTGATATTATTCAGCCTGATTTATCTCATGCAGGTGGAATTTCAGAGGTTAGAAAAATTGCAGCGATGGCAGAAGCCTATGATATTGCTGTTGCACCTCATTCACCGCTGGGTCCAATTAATCTGGCAGCCAGTCTGCAGCTTGATGCAGTAACTCCAAATGTTTTCATTCAGGAGCAGAGTCTCGGAATTCATTATAATCAGAGAAATGATCTTTTAGATTATCTGGTAAATAAAGAAGTCTTTAAATATAAAGCTGGATATGCAGAAATACCTGATGCGCCGGGACTGGGGATTGAGATTGATGAGGAACTTGTCCGCTCAGAGGCTAAGGAATTACACAATTGGATAAATCCAGTCTGGCGTAATTATGATGGAACAGTCGCTGAATGGTAATAGCTTATCAAAGCAGTGAAAAATATAAAATTAATGAGTTAAAAAAATGAAATTAACAATTTAAATGTGGAAGAGATCTTTTATATCGATAATCCTGTCACAGGATTATGGGTATATCAAGATAAATAAGTAAATTAGGAGCAAGTTTATAAGTTTATAAGGCCTTTGAAAATAATTTTAATGGAGGTGATAGAGAGAAGCAAAGTAAGTTCTGGCAGTGATTATATTTAAGCTTAGTTTAACTAATTAGTCTTGGTTTTGAATTGAATCATTTTAATAGTATAAAAAATTATTAGGGGGAAATTATCTTGAAAAAAAATTTAATGATTACCTTATCACTTGCTCTTTTATTGGTCCTAACATTTACAGCTAGTTCATTTGCACAGGAATACACTATTAATGCTGGTATCGGTCTTAATGATAAATCGGCTCAGTATGAGTCATTAGAATATTTCAAAAAATTAGTTGAAGAAAGAACTGACGGTGCAGTTGAAGTTAATCTTTATCATTCCAGTCAGCTTGGTGATGATAGAGAAATGATGGAAGCACTGCAGATGGGTACACAGCAGATGACAGTTCCATCTACAGCTCCAATCGCTCCATTTGTAAATGGATTTAAAGTATTTGATCTGCCTTTCTTATTCCCAACTCACGAAGCAGCAGACTATGTACTTGATGGACCAGTTGGTCAGAATCTATTAGAACAGTTAGAAGATGAAGGTCTTGTTGGTTTAGCTTACTGGGAAAATGGATATCGTCAGCTGACAAATAGTCAGACAGCGGTAGAAAGCCCAGAAGATGTTGAAGGTCTAAAAGTTAGAACTATGGAAAATCCTATGCACTTAGCTGCCTGGGAAGAAATGGGAGCTAACCCTACACCTATGGCATTTGGTGAATTATTCTCAGCTATGCAGCAGGGTGTTGTAGACGGTCAAGAAAATCCATGGGGTACAATTTATCTCCAGAACTTCTTTGAAGTACAGGAGTATACAACAGATACAGGCCATGTATATTCTCCATTTGTACTCATGATTTCCAAGCAGTTCTATGATAAACTACCTACAGATATCCAGCAGACAATAAAAGTAGCAGCTGTTGAAGCTAAGCACCACAACAGAAAAACTAATAGAGCTATGAATGCTGAATACTTAGAAGAATTAAAAGGTGTTATGAATGTTACAATCTTAACTCCTGAGCAGAAAGCTAAGTTCCAGGAAGCAGTTCAGCCTGTATATAATCAATTTAAAGAAGAAATTGGAGCAGACTTAGTTGAATCTGTACAACAGCAGGTGGAAGAGTTTCAGGCTCAGCAGTAATTCACATTAAAAATTATAATAGAAAATAATAAGAGGGGGGAGACCTCCTCTTATTTATAATAAATTTAAACATTTTCATAAAAAGTATATAAAAGCTAGGAGTAGTTTTTAAACTCTACTTTTTGAATTTTAAAGGGGCGAGAGATATGAAAGGAAATAAGATTTTCAATAAATTTTTCAGCATTTATAAATTTATTCTTATATCTTTAACAATTATTATGTTTTTAATAGTAGGAACTAATGTTTTTAGTCGTTTTGTTTTAAATAGTTCTCTGGGGTGGGCTGATGAACTTTCAAGATTTATTTTTATCTGGATTTCATTTTTGGGAGCTGTAATGGCCTATGGTACTGATGATCATGTGGGGTTGAATTTTTTAGTTGCAAAAATTAAGTCCGGTAGAATACAGAATATAATTAAAGTGGTTTCTGATCTTCTTATTCTGGCAGTGTTGGGAATAATAGCATACTATGGATACATTGTAGCAGTTTCGGCTACAAATGTTTCTCCAGCTTTATATATTCCGATGACTCTGGTTTATTCAATAGTTCCGGTCAGTGGTTTTTTAATGGTTTTAATTAATTTTAGCAAGATAAAAAAACATATAGAGTTATTTATTAAAGATGAAAAAGAAAAATATGAGATAATAAATGAAAATGGGGGTATAGAATAATGCTCTGGCTATTTTTAGGAACTTTATTTTTATTCGTACTTGCTGGAATTCCAGTAGTTTTTGCACTGGGGTTATCTAATATTGCAATAATGAATGCGATGGATTTACAGTTTATGATTTTACCATCAAAGATGATTTCAGGAATGAACAGTTTTCCACTGCTTGCAATTCCGTTTTTTATGTTTGTCGGGGAAATAATGAATCATGGTGGTATTGCCAAAAGGTTGGTTAACTTTGCTGATGCAATAGTTGGACATATTACCGGTGGACTTGGGCATGTAAATATACTGGCCAGTATGTTTTTTGGTGGAATTTCTGGTTCAGCAATTGCAGATACGGCGGCAATTGGAGGCTTATTAATCCCTCCGATGATTGAACAGGAATATCCAGCAGATTATTCTGCAGCAATTACTGCTTCTTCAGCTGTGATTGGGATAATTATTCCTCCCAGTATACCGTTTATTCTTTACGGAATAATAACAAATACTTCTATTGCTCAACTCTTTATGGCAGGTATTATTCCTGGAATAATAGTGGGACTTTCTCTAATGGCTACAACATATTTTACTACAAAAAAACATGGGTATGGGCATGTTGAAGGCTCAGAACAGGATGCAGAATTTACTTTTAAACGACTCTGGGAAACTTTTAAAGAGGCAGCCCTTGCTTTAACTATTCCTTTTCTGGTAGTTGGAGGTATTCTGGGTGGAGTTTTTACAGCAACAGAAGCCGGAGCAGTAGCAGCGTTTGTAGCTTTAATTTTAGCTTTAGTAGTTTATAAAGAAGTAACAATTAAAGATCTACCCAATATCTTACTTGCAACAGCGAAAACAACAGCTATAGTTCTTTTCTTATGTGGGATGGCAATGGTAACTGCCTGGTTATTAACTGTAGCCAGAGTTCCTTTTGAATTAACTCAGCTGCTGACTTCTATTACTGAATCTACAATTGGAATTCTTCTACTTACAAATGTTTTGCTATTCTTAGTTGGTTTTGTAATGGACCTAACTCCTGCAATGTTAATTCTGGCTCCAATCTTACTGCCGGTAATGAAGTCAGTAGGTATTGATCCTGTTTATTTTGGTGTGATTATGTCAATTAACTTAGGAATAGGTTTAATTACCCCTCCAGTTGGAACAGTTCTTTATGTAGCAACAGGGGTGGCGGATATTACTTTAGAAGAACTGGTCAAATCAATTTTACCGTTCTTATTTACTTTACTTGGTGTGCTGGCATTACTGATAGCCTTCCCACAGCTGGTAATGTTTATACCTAATTTGATGAGATAATTATTATTAATAAATGAATTTCAATTTTAGCTTTGTTTTAATCGATGAGGAGATGATTATATTGCTTAGAAGTCAGGAAATTAGAAAACAGGGTGCAGAAATTGATGCCCTAAGAATGGGAATGGACTGGAAAGCTGAAGATTTAGATAAAATGCAGATTGTAATTGCCAATACCTATGGTAATGGGCATCCAGGAAGTTTTCACTTGGATAAATATGTTACATTGTTGAAAAAAGAATTAAAAGATATTGATGTGATGGGAAGTCGAATGACAACTTCAGATATCTGTGATGGAATTGCTCAGGGGCATGATGGGATGAATTATTCCCTTGTTTCCAGAGAAATGATTGCCAATATGGTTGAAATTCAGGCAATGGCAGCTCCCTATGATGGGATTGCACTTTTTTCCAGTTGTGATAAGTCTGTACCGGCTCATTTAATGTCAATTATGCGGCTTGATTTACCGGCAGTACATATTCCCGGTGGTTCTATGGCGCCTGGCCCGGATGGGCTTACACTTGAGATGATTGGAACCTATTCTGCAAAACTGCAGCGGGGTGAAATTACAGAAGAAGAATTTAAAAAGTATCAGTATTCAGCCTGTCCAAGCTGTGGAGCCTGTCAGTTTATGGGTACTGCTTCCACAATGCAGTTAATGGCAGAAGCAATGGGTCTGGCTTTACCGGGAGCAGCTTTAATTCCTTCAACCAGTCCTGCTCTGTCAGAAATGACAAAAGAAGCAGGTCATTATTTAGTTGATCTGGTCAAAAAAGATCTTAAACCTTCTGATATTATTACCCGCAAGTCATTCGAAAATGCGATGATGATTCATGCTGCAATCGGGGGTTCTACAAATGCACTCTTACATATTCCAGCCATTGCCCATGAGTTTGGGATTGAAATTGAGCTGGATGAATTTGATCAGATCCACCGCAAAATTCCTTTTATTGCTAATGTAAAAACAAGTGGTAAATATCCAACCCATTATTTCTGGTATGCAGGTGGGCTGCCGGCAGTAATGAAGGAACTCAAGGATTATTTGCATTTAGATCAGATGACTGTTACAGGTAAAACTTTGGGAGAAAATCTGGAAGAACTAAAAAAGTTCAGTTATTTAGAATATATGGAAAGTGAAGCTCCAACTAATCTACCTAATGATGTGATTTATCCGGCAGCTGAACCAATTAATGATGAGGGTTCACTGGCAGTACTTAAAGGAAACCTGGCCCCAATGGGAGCAGTTGTTAAACATTCTGCAGTTGAGCCAGAAATGCACCAATTTAAAGGTAAGATTAAAGCTTTTGATACCGAAGAAGAAGCCATGGAAGCAGTACTCTCAGGTGATATAGTTTCAGGTGATGCAGTAATCATTCGTTACGAGGGCCCCAAAGGAAGTGGAATGCCGGAGATGTTCTATACCAGTGAGGCAATAGCTTCTGATGAAGTTTTAAATACTTCGACTGCTTTAATTACAGATGGACGTTACTCCGGTGCAACTCGAGGACCGGCAATTGGTCATGTTTCTCCTGAGGCAGTGGATGGAGGTCCAATTGCTCTGGTTGAAGATGGAGACTTAATTGAAATAGATATTCCAGAACGCAAATTAAATATTATTGGTATAGCTGGTGAAGAAAAATCTGCAGCTAAAATCAAAAAGGTTCTGGCTGAAAGAAAAGAAAAATGGGTTAAGCCTAAACCGAAATTTAATAGCGGTAGCCTAGGATTATATGTAAGGCATGCTGTTCCAGCTGCTAAGGGTGCTTATATAGGAATGGACTAGATTTTTATCATTAAATTAGAAGATCCATTTTTAAATATACGATATTTTGATATGAGGTGAAAAGAATGGTAAAAAAAGTAAAATTAGATCCACAGACAGCTTATCTCCAGGCGGCTCCGGCTCAATATATTAATGAGAAGGATGTTTTAAAAAAAGCTGGAGCTTATATTAGTGAATGGGGAGAAAGAGTTTTAATCAGTGGTGGTGTGCGAGCACTTAAGGCTGCTGAAAAAGATTTAACTGAATCCTTAGATGAATACGGAATTTACTGGGAAAAAAATATTTTTAAAGGTGAAGTCTGTCAGTTAAATATTGACCTTATTAAAGAAAAGGCAGAAAAAATGAATGCTGATTTGATAATTGGTGTTGGTGGGGGAAAGGCAATTGACACTGCCAAAGCGGCAGCTGAAGATATGCGGCTTCCAGTCGCAGCAGTACCTACAATTGCTGCTACCTGTTCTTCTGGTTCAGCTTTTGCTGTAGTTTATACAGAAGATGGCCAGTTTGAAAGAGATTATTATATGACTCAGAATCCCCGCCTGGTGATGGTTGACCCTCAGATTATAGCAGAAGCGCCTGCTAAATATTTAAAGTCCGGTATTTTGGACTCGCTTGCAAAATGGTATGAGGGAAAGGCAGTAGAAAGTGGAATAGATAATCCCGGTTTAGAAACAGTTGTGGCGATGAACCTCGCTGAAATTTTATATAATAAAATGCGCGAGCAGGCTATTACAGCTGTTGAACAGTGTGAAAACAATAGATTGGGTAAAGAATTAAAAGAAATTATTGATTTAAATATTTATTTGACTACAATAATTCAGACTTTAGGGCAGAATACTTCTAGTGGTGCCGCAGCTCACGGTATGCATAATGGAATGACTGCTATTGCAGAATCCCATGAACTTCTCCACGGTTTAAAAGTGGGTTATGGAATAATTATCCAGCTTTATCTGGAACAAAAACCTCAGGACTATATAGCTGCTGAAATAGACTTTTTCAATCAACTGGGTTTAGAACCTTCATTTAAAGGTTTGGGACTTCCCTTTACTGAAGAAAATTTAGAAAAAACTGCCGCTAAAGCAGTTAATGATAAAGTAATGTTAAGAATGCCGATAAAAGTAACAGAGAAAATGATAATTGAAGCGATGAAAAAGGTAGAAAAAGAAGTAAATAAGGGTTTGTTAATTTAATGACTCAAATTCAGTATTTTCAAAAGTGATTTTTAATTTGGAAAGTTAAATATTATTTAGAAAAAAAGTATAAAATTAAAGGTTTTTAGAATAATGAAATATCAAATTGGGACCAATTTTGGGCCTATTTATAATAATTAAAGGAGGCTTATTAAATGAGCAAAGTTGAAGATTTAAAAAGAGTTGAGGAAACTGGAATTGTTGCTGTTGTTAGAGCAGAGAATGCAGAAAAAGCATTAAAAATTACTGAAGCTGTAAAAAAAGGTGGTATTGATGCTATTGAAATTACAATGACTGTACCAGGAGCAATTGATGTTATCAAGCAAATAACTGATGAGTACAGTAGAG
>Ga0306868_1001048_pt1 | contig 15623 bp, 12 predicted proteins | sample AntRauTorckE6832_FD_190411 | JGI IMG/M metagenome (GOLD analysis project Ga0306868, IMG submission 190411) | Saline lake microbial communities from Rauer Islands, Antarctica - Metagenome Torckler E6 #832 (v2) (version 2) | ecosystem: Environmental > Aquatic > Non-marine Saline and Alkaline >... | reverse complement strand
CGGATTCAGGTACGTTGAACTGTTACCCAGCGCTTGCCCCAACTGACCTCGCTGCGTGTTACCGCCGGCCCCCGTGGACGATGGTAAAAAATTGCCGGTGAGCAGCACGCTGGTGGCCTGCAATAACTTTTGCTGCTCATCGCGGTTAATTTGGTTAAGCGTTATCTGAACCGTGGGGTTTGATGAAAGCTCGAAATTATTAGGTACCTCAAAGTAAAAATCATTTTCTACGCTGGTTAACGTTCCCGATATTTCAACAATCAAATCAACCGGTATCCGATCGGGCGCTCCACCGCCCGGGCCCGTATCACCGCTGGTATTTACGAGGGATGACACCGTAGGTCGGGCATGATAAACAGCATCTATATCGAGCCGTGCGTTATCGGGCGGGCCTTCCCAAAGAATACTCCCGCCGGGGCGAATATCCAGCTCCCGTGAGAATATCTCCCCGCTTACAAAATTGTAACTCCCCCCTGTTACCGCATAATTGCCAAACATCTGCACATCCCCCTGTTGCATTGTTATACGCAGGCGGCCGGTGCCCCGGGCGCGCATAATTTCTCCGGTTACCGGATCAAAAATTAGACGAACATCAATAGGTTCGGGCGCATTGAACTGCAGATCAATATTAAAACGCTCGGAAAATGTAAGTTGATCAATGGCTTGTTCAAGTTCGTTTTCTCCAATATTCAGATTCGCAACCCCGTCTGCGGTAAGGCCAATATCTTGCTTTTCGGGGTTCTCAAACGAGTCTACAAATTCAATAAAGCTATTGGAAGCATTCAGTTCTGTTTGTGCCAGCAGAGGTATGGAAAGGGTGGAATTTTGAGAGACCCTAATATCATTGATACTGCGCAGCTGCATGTCGGTATTGGCCCCGCTTAACCGAATAGTTCCCGTACCCGAAAGACTGCCGTAAAACGGCACATCCGGGCTGTAGCTGTTATCTAAAAAGGCAAGATCATTCATTTCCATACGCAGATCTAAAAACGTAATGGGCTTGAAATCGTTGAGATCAACCGTGCCTGTAACCATGCCCGTACCACCCTCCCTGTCGGTAATATCTATATTATCGAGCACCACGCCTTGTTTATTATTAACGGCAAGATGTCCGTCCAGATAATAGTTAGTATTCAAAAATTGAGGGCGCGCATAGACCTCATCGAGCTGGAAATCGGCGTTGAAATTCACATCTTGCAAGTTCCCGGAAATATACCCGGTCCCGCTGGCGCTACCTTCAAGCTGGGAAAATATATTTTGGGTGATAAGCTGCATGGCCCACATATCCACTTCATTGAAATCGGCATCAAAATAAAACACCGAATCCTGATTTGTTTCTATATCGGATGGAATAAAATAGCCGTCGAGTACAATGTTTTGCCCTATCCCCTCATTGGCCGCAATATACTCGCGATATTTGGTGGAATCAGTAAGCACTTTCAGTTTGGTATCAAACCGATTTTGTTCTTCGTTAAACGAACTTGTAAATGATACATCGCCCACCGTTCGGTTCTCAATTTGCAATTTATTCACGCTTAAATCACCCTGAATGGACGGGCGGCGCGTTAATGATCGGGTTTGAAGCGTGCCATTAAGACGTCCGGAAAAATCAAACTGGCCGGTGATAAGATCTGAAATGCGGCCCAAATTTACATCGCGGATAATATATTGCAGGGAATCGCTTGGGTTGGGGCTGAGCCTACCCTGAAGAGCAAAATATTCGGTTTGATTTTGAAATTGGAACTCATCAAATATAATCTCTTTGGCTTTATTAAATGTGAATTCCGGGGTTCCTTCGTTTTGCCAGGCATAACGGGGGTTGCCAAGGAAAAAATTATCAATAGATATCGTAATTTCATTTTTCGAAAGCGCGGAACGCATGTCCAGATTAAAACGGGCATTATCTGAAAATTGCCCTATTTTCTGCGAATAGTACAAGGAATCCCGCGCATAATTAAATGATACGCCCAGCGAATCCATTTCCAAGAAATTGGTTTCCATCCGGGCTATATCGGTGTCAAAATCGAGCGATGAAAATTCTTTAAGTGTTTTATCGTGCTTGAAGTGGCCCGACAGCCGGGTGCTTGCATCCTTGGCCTGCACGGTATTGACGGTAAGCGTATCTGAATTTATATTGGTAGAAAATTGCAGGTCGGCGGCATCACCCGAAAGATTAAAGTTAATCGTAGAATTGCTTTCAATGGCGGGAAATTCGGGCAAATATTGTTGCACCAGCAACAAATCTTTGGTCGTTAAATCTCCCCTAAGTTGCAGCGAATCAACCGCAAAAGGCCGGATCTCGGGGGTGAAGGATACGCTGTCTAATTTTACTTCTTCAGCTATGCGCTCATCAAAATATTGCGACCAGTATGCGTATTGGTTTGATATGTTACTTGGCTTTAAATTTCCGGTGAGTGTTAGATCAAATAGTGAACTGTTCACCTGCAATGTCCGTGATTGTTGGTCCGGAGAATCCAAATTTACCGCTATTTGATGAGCCCGTACCGAATCGCCCCCGATAACGGATTTCTCGACCTCAAAGCGAGCCATACCTTGTATGCGATCCGGCTGCAGGCCCTGCATGTCAATCTCGTAATTTGTATTCAGGCTTGTGGTATCAATGGGACTGTTTTCAAAAAGCGTGGCAACGTTTAAATTTTCGGTATTTCCATTGAGGGTTAGGGCCGGATCATCGCGGTTAAAGTTGGCCGAGCCATTACCGCTGATGTACTGTCGATCATTGCGATAGAAATAATTGGCTTCCATTATGCCCTGTTGCAGCGAAGTGGTAAACCGCAGACTGTCAATTTGCAAATGATTGATGAAGCTATTTGATGCAGAGCCCATAAACCGCATACTTCCCGTTGTAAGAGACGTATTTTGACCGCTCACATTGGCAGTAAAATTGAGCCGGGTGGTGTCGATATTTCCCTCCAAAAACGGGCCTATATTGACCCCCCTCCCAGTTACGGACCCACTATATGTATACGGTTCTACCAGTTGGCTGCGGCCGTTTATGGAAAATGATCCCAGCGGGCTGTCTCCGTTTACATCAACCACAAGCGAATCGTTACTACCGCTGGCTTGTCCATTCAGTCGCAGGTTTTCAAGCGCGCGATATTGCCGGGTAGTCAGTGAATCAAATAGTATTTCAGCATCCTGCTCGCGGAGTCTCAGTGTATCAATAGCAAAATTATACGCCAGCTGTTGCCGGTCTTTAAATAGATTATTCACCTCGCCGTCAATAGCGAAATAACTTTCACCAAGGCCCAGCTGAAAAGAATTAAGAGTGAGGTTATTTATTTTACCTTCGGTTTGAATAGAAAAATCAAGCGGCTCTTTAATGTTCGGCAAATCGGTTAACACATCCCTGAACTCACTAACTTTCAACCGGTGTGAACTGAATTCTATATCGTAGTCAGCCTCGGCCAGCTGCGTACGGATGGCTCCTTTATACAGGTCCACCCCTTCAATGGCGCCGTTTAAATGCAGATGTGAAGTGCCGGCTGTGAGATGAAACGAATTAAATTCGAGCACTTTATCATCATTATAAAGCTGACCCGAAAATTTTAAATTGCCGGCCTCTACATCGTTGATATTAGCGGAAAAATTTTCTGCATCCACAAAACGCTGCCGGCCGGTAAGTTCTACAAACATTTGTGCATTGATAGAATTCATTGTCATCGGTTCCGGTAGCTGTACATCGGGCGACATGGCGTAGAATTTTTCAATAAAAACCGACCCATTTTTAATGCTAAGTTGTGGGGCCACAATTTCTACATCTTTGAACCAGGAGCTTGAAGACTGATCGTCCGTTGGGGGAAGCTTTTTTTTCTTAATCGCACTGCCCAGCGTGTACGAGCCGGAGCCATCAGCCAGTAAACGAATGGAAGGATTCTTAAGACTAAATGCATCAATGGTTAACCGCTTCTGAAATAATCCCCAGACGTCAATGCCGGCCTCCACTTGTTCAATGCGAGCCAGCGTATCGGGCGGAACAGAATCAGCGGATGCATCCGTAAGCACTACATTATTCAATGTTGCATTGAATGGCAGCAGGCCGTCAAGCTCTCCGATAGAAATAGTGCCATTATAGTTTTTCCCGAAGTCGTTTTCTATTTTTTCAATAATCACGTCCTGCGTAGCGTCAAGCTGTAGCAATGCAAACCCGCCCCCGCCTATTATTAAAATAATGAGCGCCAGAGAAAGCACTACCTTCCAAAATAACTTCCAGCCTTTATGTAAAAAACGTATTGCCACAGAGTATCGCTTAGCTGTTTAATTCGTCAAATGCTGCTTGCCAGGCCGCCGCCAACTTTTCCTTATCGGCCGATGATTCAATATACGGCTGCCCCCAATCTTTTAGCAGTACCAACCTGATTTTTTCATTTTTAACCTTCTTATCATATCGCATGGCATCAATGAGATCGGGAATGGGGAGTTCTTGATGCAGGCTTGCTGAATACAACGGCCTAAAAGGCGCAAAACGTACCTTTTCAATTGCAGCTCCACAGGCATTAGAATAGTGGATAGCGGCCATCATGCCGATAAATACCGCTTCTCCGTGCGAAATATTTCCATATCCCATCAATTTTTCGAGCGCATGCCCAAACGTATGTCCAAAATTGAGCCAGGCGCGCTTGCCGGCTTCATGCACATCATCCTGCACAATATCTGCTTTAATGGCTGCACTTTTATTGATGAGTTTCAGCCATTGATGGGAAGGTTCAAAACCCTCATTTACCGCTGCTTTTAGTTCATCAAACATTGGGGGTGATTGGATTGCTGCATATTTGAGCATTTCTGCCAGACCGCCAATCCATTCTTTGCGCTCAAGTGTTTTCAAAAAATCGATGTCTGTAAACACAGCATCCGGTTGATAAAAAGCGCCGATCAAATTTTTTCCGGTTGCATGGTTTATAGCTGTTTTGCCGCCAATTGAGCTGTCAACCATGGCCAGCAAACTGGTGGGCAAATGTATAAGCGGCACGCCGCGCAGAACCGAAGCGGCTGTAAAACCGGCCAGGTCTCCGCTCACCCCGCCACCGACGGCCAAAACAGGCGTGGAGCGTTCAATGCCTTTTGCCAACAGTTCATCCTGCAGGCGCGTCCACTGTTGAACTGATTTGCTGGACTCTCCCTCCGGAATGGTAATGGTGTGACAGGTTTTAAAGTAGCGCGTGGCCTGTTTTTCAATCGTTCGTCCATGCAATTTATGGACGCGGGCATCAATCAGAATAAACAGTTTTCGGTCTGAATAGTGGGCGGCAAAAAAATCGACAAGTTCATCCCAAAGGTTTTCACCTCCCCTTATCGCATATGATTTTTTATTACTTAGCTGAACCTCAGTAGAGTGCGACATGGTATTTTATTTTTTTGACTAACTGCTCTATGATGTCTTCCGCTGAATCAAAATTAGCCGGAGTGATCGTAACTTCAGACTGTTCATAAAAAGGCCGCCGCTCCTCAAGCAGGGTTGATAATTCATTTTCCAGGATGCCATCCGATTTTAATTCACCCTGCTCATTCAACAGCATCGGTCGGTTTTTATCATTTTTAATGCGTTTCATAATTAGCTTCAGGGGAGCATCAATAAATACAAGCAACCCATTTACTTTAATGTGATCAAGCAGGTGCTGGCTTTGCAGCGTACCGCCGCCGAGGGCAATAATACCTTTATTGTGGCGTATGATATCAATCACCGCCGAACGCTCGCGCTGCCTGAATGCCTGCTCCCCCTTTTTTTGAAAAATTTCAGAAATAGACTGCCCGGCAAGCTGTTCGATATGGGTATCCAAATCGTGAAATGGCAATTCCAGTTCCGGGGCCAGCGCCCGCCCGATAGTCGATTTTCCCGCGCCCATAAATCCGCATAAAAAAATGCGTTCAGGCAGTGTAGGATTCATAATGGTTATTAAATATTGTTTAATTCGGCCTGAAAATATAGGCATAAAAGCGGTGGAAACGTAACCAATGAAAATCAATTGAAGAGGGGCATTTCTTTCATCATAAATCATGTAAAACCAACCGGAATTGATCCTATTTCTGCTCATACATATTCTGACCTACCCCTATATCCTTGCCAAAGGATTCCTTCAGAGAGATGGACCCATCTATTGCACGTATTTTGAAACTTTCACCATAGATGGCATTTAGCATCGAGTATTTCATTTATCCAAGCAAATATTGGCTATTTACATACCCACCCCGCTCCGTAAACGGAGCACCCCTCCCGGGAGGGGAATTCTCAAGGTCCATTTCATATATTTTCGCTAAACCCGCAACTTAAAACACAGCAAAAATAAGTCCCCTCTAAAAAGGCTGTGAGAATATTCGTTTTCAAATTTTTTAAATTTAAATTTATTAGGCCAAGATGCTCATTTTTTGGTTCTTGCTATTCGTACCCACCCCCGGGCCCTCCCTATGCCGTAAAACCACGGCTCAAGGAGGGGAGCATTAAAAATAGGTCTATATCGCTTAAATAATTTAAGATAACCAATACTTGACTTTTGCCTTAGGCATCCCTTTGGGAGCATTTTCTCACAGGCTCTAAAAAGAGGGGTGGTTCCGACCGTGGATTTCGGGCGGAAGCGGGGTGTGTTCATTCTCCGAGTAGATAAGCCTTAGCCATCCGCAGCCGAGCAGCGGATGGAGAGAAATTTAAAGATCAAAACGATATTTTAATACCTACTATTCCGGCTTTGCCGGCGGCACCATCACCACCTCTTCACGCTTCAACACTACGGCGCCCGGTGCAGCGCCCGATGGTTTATACACATATTTGCGCTTGGTGTACATCACCGGCGCGCTCTCCATTCCCCGAGCCTTGGAATACCACGCGGCATAAGCTGCGGCATGCAAAATCACATTTTTAGGCGGATATGACTGCTCATTACCCATGCGAATTACGGTATGCGAACCGCCCACCCCGCGGGCATGCAGCCAGATATCTTCTTTGTGGGCATGCTGGGTAAGTTTATCATTACTTTTTGCATTTTTGCCAATCCAAATTTCGTACTTGCCCACCTTGAATTTACGAAATGGCGATACGGCCTGTCCGTCATTTTCGGTGCCATAGCCAAAACGTTCAAGTTGGGATGAATGATCTTCCATCCACTGCTCAAGATTGTAGAGCCGGTCTATTCCTTCAAGTTCATCCAAAAGTGATTCTGCATCATCCAATTGCCGTTTCACCTTGGGGAGGCGCTGTTTTGCTTTTTCGTATGAAGTACGAGAGGACTTGGCTTTATCATAATACCGCTCGGCATTTTCAGGTATCGACAAATTTTGTTTTACAGCAATCTCTATTGATGTGCTCTCTTCATAGATATCTGCAAGTTCAATAGATTCGGCTCCCCCCTGTAGTGTTTGATGTGCATTGGCCATTAGAATATGAGCGTACTTTTCGTAGGTATCGGCGCGCTCCAAGCTCTTATCAGCCTGCTGAAGCTCCCGGTGCTGTGCCTTTTTCTTTGCAACCGCCCTCTCAAGAAAGTCCACAAGTCGCTGCTTTTTTTTATGCAGCCGGCGCAGATGCACGGCATTTCGGTAGGCGTAGCGAACGGTGTCATTTACTTTCTTGAACGTTTTATCATTCTCAACATCCAATATATCCGCCGACCACAAGCACAGATCCCCGGTTTTAAGCACCCGCGGATGAGGGTCATTTTCAAGCGCCCGCGTTATTTTTTGGGCGAATTTTTTGGTTTCTTCCACGCTCATATCGCCCACTTTGTGTTGTTCAATAAGCCGGGGAAGCAAGTTACGCGGCAACACCGGGTTTAATTTCGTCAGCTCATTTCGGGCTTTGGCTTTGCCGGTAATTTTTTGGTTAAAGTTGGGCTGCTGCGGCTGCGGCGGTGCATCACCCTTGATGGATTCGGGGTGTTTAAAAGCGTCAATTATTTGATGCTCTTTTATCAGCAGTGCATTGGCATCATTACCGAACAGTTTGAAATGAAGGCGTGAACCATCGGAGAAATCAAGAAACGCCAGCCGGTCGTAGGTGGCTAAGGATATATCCGTTATTTTTTGTCCTTTCAGTGAATCAAAAAAATACAGCACATTTTGCTTTTTCGGGGGGCGGTACTCGTCTAAAAAAAGCACAATTTCGGATGGATTGGCACTGAAAACAAGCCGAAATTTTTGGCCATCAGTTTCTATATAGCACTCCAGAACATCCTTGTGCGGACTGATGGCAAATTGAAATTCTCCGCCTAAAATATTTCCATTTAATTCTTCTATTAAATATATTAGCGTATAATAATTGTTCATATTCTATAGAGAGAATTTACTGCATAAAAAAATTACATTTTAAGGGACTGCATATGACTTATCCTATATTTAATTCATTTATTAATCAAATAAAAAATGAACTTGAAAGTCGATCCATTCCCATTAAATCGTTTAAAACCTGGCACAAAGATCCCATTAATGCAACGGGGCTCGAAATTCTAATTGACGTGAGTAATCAAAATAATTTTATCAAGAACGTTTCGATTAATTTCGACTGGGATCGATTTCGCGAAACTGTTATGGCTCAACAACTTGACGGGCTTGAAGAGCACCCCATGTTGCAAGAGCAAAATCTTAAGAGCGTGACCGTTTCACCGCAGATTGACATTGAAATAAGCTGGATTTTTGACGAAGAGAAATCACAAATTGCATTGCCGAATCATCCTGGAAATAAACGACTTGACACAACGGGTGAATGGATGCAGAAGATAAACAAAAAAGTAAATAATCTGTTAGCCGAAGACGATATAATAACCCGCTGGCATTTAGAAGTTGAAGGAAACCCCAACGGGCGACACATAAGCTCGATTAGCTTAATTTCATATTTCCGCTATACCCTCACCCATTTAAAAAGCCTCAATGAGGCCCATGATTTTATTAACGGACATCTGCGTGATTTACTGGTAAAGTCGCAAAAGATACGCCGAATTTCTGATGACACTCTCCAAAATGCAGCATAAAGAGCTCAATGCAAGAGCTCCGTTTGGCCTATTTCTTTTTCTTGTGTCGGTTTTTACGTAACCGTTTTTTTCGTTTGTGCTTAGATATCTTCTTTTTCTTACGTTTTTTTCCGCTTGGCATAAATAGTAGTTTTTTAGATTAGTAGTAATATTGAAAAATAATTCACGCTCCTGTTTTAACAGCAGAGGCTTCCTCGAAGCGTCTGCTATCAATCATCCATTGCATCGCTAACTTGGTCTCTAAAATCCTGCGACATTTTCATTACCGGAACATGCTGGGCAGGAACCTGAATCTCCTCATTCGTTTTAGGATTTCGTGCTACCCGCGGGGCGCGCTCCACCACTTTAAATGTTCCAAATCCGCGTAGCTCAATATGTTCTCCGCGTTTCATTGCGTCAATAACCGTTTCCATAAAACCGTTTACAACCGCATCGGTTTCTACTTTCGTCAACCCTGTGGATGAAGATATAATATCTACCATGTCTGCTTTTGTCATAATTACTCGCTTCTTTGTCGTCAGATTTTTGATTGAGTCTTAAAATAACAATTTAAGAATTAACAAAATAAAACTTTTTATCCTAAAGACTTTTACCAATTTTTAGTTCATTTTAACGCCGCAGCATGATTTTTATCTAAAAAATTCATAAATCTTTTTTACTTTCTGCAATTCGTTACCTCAAACAGATAAATATTAGCATATGGAAACCTTTGATCAAATAATTGCTTGGCTTGTAGATTTAATTTGGAATACCCCAGCAGATTTTCCGGCTATGGTAGCCATCCTGCTGGCATTCGGTGTATTTATAACGTTTCGGCTCGGGTTTATTCAGATAAGACGATTTGGACATGGGTTAAAAGTGGTTAGCGGTTTTTATGATGATCCTGATGATGAAGGTGACATTAGCCACTTTCAAGCACTCACCACGGCGCTTTCTGCTACCGTAGGGATTGGTAACATTGCAGGAGTTGCTTTTGCCATTCATATTGGGGGGCCGGGTGCCCTCTTCTGGATGTGGGTTACTGCTGTGCTGGGCATGGCTATTAAGTTTACCGAGGTAACCCTTGCGCAAGAATATCGGAGTACGAACAAGGATGGCACCGTTTCGGGCGGGCCCATGTATTACATTGAACGCGGGCTTGGTCCCAACTGGAAATGGCTGGCTGTTGCATTCGCCATATCGGCAGCTATTTGTGCGTTTTTAACCGGTAATGCCGTTCAGTCTAATACCGTGGCCGACACTATGCAAACGAGCTTTCAAATTCCACTATGGGTAACAGGATTGGTAACTGCAAGTATTGTTGCTGCTGTTATTTTAGGCGGTATTAAACGCATTGGCAAGGTAACGTCAACACTGGTGCCGGTGATGGCAACATTTTATGTTCTGGGCGCTTTTTTGATTCTCATTATTAATTACGACGCCATTTTTCCGGCTTTTGGAACCATTATTAGCAGTGCCTTTAACCCAACGGCCGGAGCACTGGGTGTAGGATCGGGATTATTTATAACCACACTTAGCTTTGGTGTGCAACGCGGTATTTTTTCAAACGAGGCCGGCCAGGGTTCAGCCCCCATTGCTCACTCCGCCGCTAAAACGGATGAACCGGTACGTGAAGGAGTGGTAGCCCTGCTGGAACCGTTCATTGATACGCTGATTATTTGTACGATGACCGGCTTGGTGATCATATCCACCGGTTCCTGGGATATGCATCACAAAAGCGAAATTAACCCCCGAACAGATTCATTTAGCTATACCCTCTCCGGGCAAGCCTCAAATTCTGATGCACCGGTTCTCTATTTTAGTGATGGGCTACCTGAAAACGGTGCCATGCTGCATTACAGTGCACCCGTTGATACCATGTTTACCAACTCCGATTATAGCCAGCCTTTTACCGGACGCATTGAATTAGCACCCACAAGTAATGATACCATTTATGTGGCATCAAGCACCACTTCGGAAGATGGCACACAAATAACCACTATGTATGGAGGCGTGGTGCAAAACAGTGCGCCGCTAACCTCTGCTGCATTCGAAAGAGGACTGGCACCTTTATTCCCGGGTGGCGGATTTTTGGTTACTTTTGCCGTACTGCTGTTTGCTATTTCCACCTCCATTAGCTGGAGCTATTACGGTGACCGCGCCGCACAGTACCTGTTTGGGTTCGAATCTATTTTCTGGTATCGCCTTGTATTTGTGGGCATGCACTTTTTAGGAGCCGTAGCCTCACTGGCCACTGTCTGGGCTTTTGGTGATGTGATGCTTGGCTTAATGGCCTTCTTCAATATCTTTGCGCTGTTCTTGCTCTCAGGTAAAATTTATCAAATCACCCAAGAGTATTTTAATAAAGATCATGAAAGCTCTGAATCATAATTAATCAACCCATGGCTCAACATTCATTTGATCATGTAACGCTTATCGAGCATCCCGTTATTGCACGAGATTTAACCGTGATGCGTGATGTAAATACATCCACCGCTGATTTTCGATCAGCCCTAAAACGCATCGCTATTATTCTGGCCTATCACGCCCTCAAAGAATTACCGCTGCGTTCGTTTGATGTGGAAACGCCCATTCGGGAAACCACCGGCTACGACATCGATCAAGAAATATTTGTGGTGCCCATTTTGCGGGCCGGGTTGAGCCTGACCGATGCCCTGCTGCAATTTATCCCCGATGCAAAAGTAGGCCATCTGGGTATGTACCGCGATGAGGAAACCCTGGAACCGGTGGACTATTATTCGAAAATCCCCGACGGGGTAGAAGACGCCATAGTGCTGGTGGTTGACCCCATGTTGGCCACCGGCGGCAGTGCCGATGATGCGCTCTCATACCTCAAAAAACAGGGTGCACAACATCTGCGATTTATTTCGTTGATATCAGCACCGGAAGGACTGAAACGACTCGAAAAAAAATTCCCGGACGTCCATGTCATCACTTCCGCGATTGATGAAAAGCTCAATGATGACGCCTTTATTGTACCGGGATTAGGTGATGCAGGTGACCGATATTTTGGTACGCTCTAACGTACATATCAAAACGTTTATGCTGGCTGCTCTTTTGCTGTTCGTTGGGTCGGCCTGCGGTGAACTCAGTCAAAAAGAAAGCCGGCAGGTGAATCAGGCGCTGGGTGATTCATTGTTATCTACGACCGAAACTTGGAATCTGGACATGGAGCTCATGGAAGAAGGGCGCAAAAAAATTCGGTTGCAGGGTTCCTATGCAGCCTCATTCAACAATCGTGATGTCCAAGAAACACGCATCAGCGGACCGGTTGATGTCCATGTTTTTGACACCGAAGGTAAAATTAAAACCTGGGTATATTCCGACAGTGCCATCTATCATTCCGATGATACAGAATTTGAGCTGTTCGGTGATGTGCGCGTACAAACCCGCGACGGGAGTCATCTTGAATCGGAATACCTGATTTGGAAAGAGGCGGAAAATAAAATATCAACCCCCGAATTTGTGATTATCACCACCCCAAGCGACAGTATTGCCGGCACGGGTTTCAACGGCGCCAGCGACCTAAGCACATACACCATAAAGAAAACTTCGGGACAGGTTGTGCTTGACTGAAAACATATGCGTGTACCAATTGAAAAAGAAAAATGGAAAATGATTTCACTATTTGGAAATAACACACCCCTTAGTCCCCTCTCAAGAGGGGAAACGGGTGATCCCCTCCCCGGGAGGGGTGTAGGGGTGGGTCAAAATATTACCCAAAACCATGCTCATGATCGTTTAAACTCTATCTTTCAACCTATTAAAACATCATTAGCCTTATCACGCACCTGCTTCATGCTTTTTGCATGTTGTATTACCATAATGCCAACACAATGGGCAAAGGCCCAAAATCAGGTACAAATTATTCGTGCCGATAGCATTGTAGGCGGTACGCTCCAAGGCCAACCGGTACAGAAAATTCTTGGTAATGTGCACCTGCGTACCGACTCGGTTGATATGTATGCCGACCGTGCCTATAAATTCAGCAACAGTGAGCTGATAGAGGCGTTTGGAAATGTTGAAATTGACACACAGGAGGAAATTATCTGGGCGGATAGCCTCACCTACTACACCGACATTGATTTTAGTGAACTGCGGGGGCGGGTGATCATTGAATCGGACAGCTCCACCCTTTTCGGCAACAGCGTGGACTATCGCTTTACCAATAAAGTAGCTCATTTTCGCGATCAAATTCGGCTTGAAGATCAGCAGGGAACCTTAATCGCGAATACCGGATTCTATTTCCGCCGGGCCGACAGCGCCACCTTTCAGGGGCAGGTACAGCTGCGCGATTCGCTGCAATACATCGAAGGCGACAGCCTTTTTAGCAACCGAAGCCGCGGATATTATGAACTGCATGGCCGCGTGTTCGCCGATGATCCTGAAAATAGCAGCATACTTAAAGGCAATTATCTTGAAGCCGACTCCACCGGCCGCCGACTGCTCACCGGCAATGCATGGCTCAAAAATTACAAACAGGATACAACTGCAAGCGATACTTCAGCAAATGATTCGCTGCGGAATACGCTATCAGACTCGGCCTCTTTGGCTCAACCGCGAGCCGATACACTGCAAATATCTGCGCCCGATAGTGCACGCATCACTCCCGATTCTACACAAACTTCAAAGAGTGAGCCTGACGACACTTCTCGACCTGATACGACCCACATTCGCGCGGCTCGCATTTTATCACTCCAAAACCGGACGGCTGTAGACACTTCAACGACTATAAAATCGTACGAAAATGTGCGGATATGGTCGCCCGATTTTTCCTCCGTCTCCGATTCCGCCCGATATAAAAGCAACCGGCAAACCTTTGAGCTTTGGTCTGACGCCAAGGCCTGGCATGATCAAATTCAGCTCACCGGTCCGTACATTTGGGTTCAGCTTGAAGACGGCGACATCAAGCAGCTTATTTCTTATCCCAGTCCATTTTCCGTGCAGCAAGACACGGTAATTAATCGCCTCAATCAAATTAAGGGGGATACGCTGGAAGCTACATTCCGGGAGAGCCAGCTTCAACTCATACAGGTAATGGGGCGGAGCCGGTTACTGCGATTTACAAAAAAAGATAACCAACCGGACGGCTTGCTGGATCTACGAGCGCCCGCCACCAACATTTATTTTGAAGACGGTGAACTTGCTGAACTTAAATCATTGGGTAAACGGGAGGCCGTCAACGGGAATTATTTGCCTGAAAGTGAAGGTATAGCAGATCGTACACTGGATGGTTTTAGCTGGGATCCGGAAATGCGCCCGCGGCGACCGGCCGAAAAAATGCAGCGACGACTCCCCCCCATTCCCGAAGATCCCCCTTTTGAGCTGCCGAAGCGATACCTTGATCATATCAAACAGACCTCAACAGAACCTGCTGCACCGGCCGATAGCCTGAACAACAACTGAACGCACCCTTCGACTTGTCCTCATTCCGTTGCTCTGCTGCGGAATGAGATAATAACGTAAGCAGAAGGTAAAGCTAATTTTTTATACACATCCGATGAAAAAAATTCTGCTACTACAAACAGGCGGCACCATTGCCATGGATATTTCCGAGGATGGGAACCCGCAGCTGGACAGCGAGCGCGGCCCGGAAACCATTTACAAAAAAGTGCCGGCGCTTTCAGAAGTAGCTGAAATTGAAATAAAATGCCCTTTTTTTGCCGATAGTTCTGATGTGGGCGCTGAACAGTGGAAACTGTTAATCCGGTGCATTCGTGATAACCACGATGATTACGATGGTTTCGTCATACTCCATGGCACAGACACCATGGCTCATACTGCTTCTGCTCTTTCATTTGGGCTGCAAAACCTTGCAAAGCCGGTCATTCTTACCGGCAGCCAGGTGCCCATGGCCAACCTTCGCAGTGATGCGCGCCGCAATCTGGTCAATGCTGTAGAAATTGCAACTATGCCGGTTCCCGAAGTTGCTATTTGTTTTAATGATTTTGTATATCGCGGAAACCGTACCACCAAGATGAGTATTGGGCACTTTAATGCATTTGCATCACCCAATTACCCGCCGCTGGCTAAAATCGGTCTTAATATCACACTAAATCAACCATTGCCAAAAAGTACTGAACCGTTACAATGGTATGATCAATTTAGCGATGAGGTTTTTCTGCTAAAGATATATCCCGAACTGTCCGCACGTTTTCTACAGCGGATCAATCTAACGGGTTTAAAAGTTATAGTGATTGAAGCCTTCGGCAGCGGTAACTTTCCATTATCCGGAAAAAACAGCCTGCAACCCTTTCTGGAGCGCTGTACGGATGAAGGAATTTTGCTGGTTATAACATCACAGGCATCTTATGATTCCGTTAATTTATCAAAATATGAAAGCGGCCGCGTTGCGGCTGAACTCGGAGCCATTGGCGCCGGCGATATGACTACCGAGGCAACGCTCACCAAAATCATGTATCTTCTGAGCAGGCAGTTGTCACCAAAAGAACTCAAAAAACAGATTCAAACTAACATAGCCGGTGAATTGACGGAATAAAAAAATAAAAGATGGTATCTTAATGCCGAATACTTGGGACGCAAAATAACTAAAGAATAACCCGTTGACCGATTAACTGTGCATCGAATAAAGCCTGAAATAGTAATGAACAACCCCGAGGCAAGCCATCGGGGTATCAACAATAGGAA
>Ga0306868_1001047_pt1 | contig 15628 bp, 13 predicted proteins | sample AntRauTorckE6832_FD_190411 | JGI IMG/M metagenome (GOLD analysis project Ga0306868, IMG submission 190411) | Saline lake microbial communities from Rauer Islands, Antarctica - Metagenome Torckler E6 #832 (v2) (version 2) | ecosystem: Environmental > Aquatic > Non-marine Saline and Alkaline >... | reverse complement strand
TCTACCGAAGCAAATCTGAAAACGGCCAAGTCCGGGCACCTGCCAACACTTGACCTGAATGCCTCTTACGGCAAAACCGATATTGACGGTCTGGATCAGGGAACTCCAATACAAGGAGCTCAGCGCGACGGGGAAACCACTGAAGGTCAGATCGGAATCACCCTGAATGTACCACTGTATCTGGGCGGCGGAACACAGGCAGGGGTTCGCCAGCAGAGGTCTCTGGTGACGGCCGCTGAACAGTCGCTGGAAACCGTCAGGCGCGATATCCGTGTCAACACCCGCAGCCTGTTCAGAACGGTGAATACCAACATTGAGTCCGCCTCAGCGCTGGAACAGACCATTATTTCCCGTCGCAGTGCCCTGGATGCAACCCGAGCTGGCTATGAAGTCGGCACTCGAAATATTGTGGAAGTGCTGGACGCTGAGAGGAACTACTACGTCGCCCTCAGGGACTTCGCCAATGCGCGATACGACTATGTGGTCAATTCTCTGCAGCTTAAACAGTCAGCCGGCACGCTCAACCCACAGGATCTGGCCGACCTGAACAACTGGCTGAGCGCCACAGCACCGGGCATTGAAGCACTCGCCAACGAGCAAAACACTCTGAACGATCCTATGCAGTAGACAGCCTGGCCAGAATCAGACCCTTTCAACAATGCCATCCACCACGCGCTCAAGGGCGCCCCGGTTGGCATTGACCACTGCAAGGGCGTTCTGGCCTGACCTGCTGGCAGCCTCGCGATCCTCAAACAGCTCAGTGACGCACTCCGCCAGAGCCTGGGCCGAAGGTGTCCTGAAGCAACCCTGCCCCGTTGAAAGTTGATTATAGATGGTCTCGAAGTTGAAAATATGCGGTCCGGATAAAACAGGCAGGCCCCAGGCTGCCGGCTCCAGAGGGTTGTGCCCGCCCCGCTCGATCAATGATCCACCAACGAACGCAACGTCAGACACACCGTAAAGCATTAACAGCTCACCCATGGTATCACCCAGATAAACGTCACAATCCGGCAATGGGGCGTCTTCTGGCGCCTCCAGCTGATGTGAGCGGCGCTCCAAGGTCAGCCCCATAGACGTCACTAACCCCGCAACGTCTGAAAAGCGCTCTGGATGCCTGGGCACAATCACCAGCTTCGCGCTCGGGTGTCGAACCAGTATGGCCTGATGGGCCTCCAGAATCTGACGATCCTCCCCTTCGTGAGTACTCGCAGCAATCCAGACCGGCCGGTTCCTGCCCAGTTTTTCGCGCAGGGCGAGAGCTTCGGCTCTGGTCTGGTCAGATATTTCCACATCAAACTTGATGCTGCCCGTAACCGAGACCGAAGCAGGCGTCGCCCCGATGCCAAGGAACCGGTTGGCATCTTCCTGGGCTTGCGCGGCAATCCATCGAATACTCTGAAGCAAGGGCTGCACTAACGAGGCCACGCGCTTATATTTTCTTGAGGATCTTTCAGACAGGCGCGCATTGATCAGAAAAATGGGCACGTTCCGCCGATGGCTCAAGGCAATCATGTTTGGCCAGAGTTCGGTTTCCATAATCACCAGTGCCCGCGGCTGAACCCTGTCCACAAAGCGGCGCACCGCCCCTGGCGTATCGTGCGGCGAAAAAGCATAAAGCACCTTATCCCCGAACAGTGCCCTGGCGCGGGCAGAGCCGGTGGCTGTCATCGCGGTCATCAGAATGGGGATGCCCGGATTCCGCCGCAACAAGGCCCTGACCAGCGGCGCTGCAGCAATGGTCTCGCCCACCGAGACGGCGTGTACCCAGATAACCGGCTCTGGTGAAGGCTCGACGTAACCCAGCCGCTCCTGCCAGCGCACGAAACCGTCCGGAGTCTTTCTGCCAGCCCACCACAAATGAAAGATAAAAAATGGCAATGTAATACGAAGGATCAGGGAGTAAAAAAAGTGAAGCATCGTAACTCCAGGCTGGTTTGTAGCGATTATTATTCTACATAAAGCCGGGTATGACGTCTGCGAACTCGCGTTCTGGATCTGGCCAGGCCTCGGATATTACTGCTTTAGTTAGCGATAATGGCCTTGCTAAAATGTTGCCCTGTTACCAACCATCGCCAGGTACTGAAACGAGTGAAAAAAGGCAAAAAAACCACGCGCAACACGCTCTATCGCCATTACATTCATCCTCGCTGGTGGCCAACCTGGGCTGGCGTTGCCCTCATGTGGCTTATAGCGCAGTTACCGCTGAAACTTCAGTGGTGGGTTGGCAGACGCATCGGCGATCTGGCTCACCGTTTTGCGGCCCGTCGCCGCCAAATTACCCAGGTAAACATTGATCTGTGCTTCCCCGAACTGTCTGATCAGCAACGGGAGGGCCTGGTAAATCAGGCGTTCAGGGCCAATGGCATCGGGGTGATGGAACTGGGTTTGGCCTGGTTCCGCAATCCTGCTTCCTTTATCCCCATTACCCGAGTACACGGGCTCGACCACCTGAATGCAGCCCTTGCCAAAGGTAAAGGCGTCCTGCTGCTGGGCGCCCATTACAGCACCCTGGACCTGGGCGGCAGCCTGGTCACAGAATATATTGAAGCGGACGTGATGCAGCGGGACCACAACAACCCGCTAATGAACGCCGTGATGACCCGCGCCCGTGAGCGGCGCTATGGCAAAGCTCTTGACAGCAAAGACTTGAGAGGACTGCTTCGACACCTGAAAAATAACCGCGTTATCTGGTACGCAACAGACCAGGACTATGGCCGAAAGGGTATCGTGTTTGCGCCTTTTTTTGGCGTTCCAACGGGCTCCATAACCGCCACTTCCAGGATTGCCGATCGCAGCGGCTGTGCCGTTGTGCCCTTCAGTCATTTCCGGAGAGACCAGGAACTCGGGTACGATATCTATTTTCACCCGCCGCTGGAAGATTTTCCTTCCGGAGACGACCTGGCGGATGCAACCCGGGTTAACAGGACCATTGAGCATGAGATCCGTAAGCATCCCGACCAGTATCTGTGGATGCACCGGCGGTTCAAGACGCGCCCGGACCCGGGGGATGAAGGTTTTTATGGGCGCTGAACCCGGACCGAAAGATCTTCGCAACTGTAACTGCTACAATTTCGCCATTTAATACTTGGCTTGCCTCGCCCTACTTTGCGGAAGGACTCTATGAAACTGTCAGTCATAATGACGACCTACAATTCGCCAGTCTGGCTTGAGAAAGTCTTGTGGGGGTACAGTGTTCAGCACCACAAAGACTTCGAGATCATCATTGGTGACGACGGCTCAACCGGCGAAACCAGAGACGTCATTGACCGCCTGCGAGAGGCAACCGGAATGACCATCAAGCATGTCTGGCAGGAAGACAAAGGCTTTCGGAAGTGCCGGATACTGAACAAATCCATTCTGGAGGTCGAATCAGAGTACGTTGTCTTCACCGACGGCGACTGTATCCCCCGCGGCGACTTCCTCAAGGTTCACGCAGAAGAGGCGCGCCCTTTTACGTTCCTGTCCGGGGGCTATCACAAGCTGCCGATGACCACGAGCGAGACAATCACGCGTGACGACATCGTTTCAGGCAAATGCTTCCGACTTGACTGGCTGAAAGCCCATGGCCTGAAAAGCAGTTACAAAAACAGCAAGCTGACAGCCGGCCCCCTGAAAGCAAAAATCTACAATGCTCTGACCCCGACAGCCTGCAACTTCAAGGGCTCCAATGGTTCTGCATGGCGCAAAGATATCCTTGCCGTTAACGGCTTTGACGAGCGAATGCCTTGGGGAGGCCTGGACCGCGAGTTCGGCGTGAGGCTTGTGAACTCAGGCGTAAAACCGAAACACGTTCGTTACAACGCGATCGTTATCCATCTCGACCACAACCGGGGCTATAAAGATCCGGAATTGGTTTCTGCAAACAAAGCATTACGAGTGGACAGCGAAAAGCAACGAAAAACCCGAACCGACCATGGTATCGAGCAACTTGCGCAGGAAGCGGCAGAATGACAGAAGCTTTTGGGTCCAGAAAAGCCCCCGCATTCTGGCAATCACTGATCACCCTCTGTCACGATAATGACGGCGGCATACTAGGCCGGATGCTGGCCCCGGTTGCCCGCAAACTCATCGTAAAACAGACATCCCGTTTGCCCATCGACATCCAGCTGGAGGGCATCAATCTTCGGTGTCAGTTCACCGACAACTACTCCGAGAAAAAGTTTGTGTTTACCCCATGGCGCTATGACCGGGCCGAGAGACGATTGCTCAGCAACGCACTCACCGGGGGTGGAACCTTTGTGGACATCGGGGCCAATGTCGGGCTTTACACTCTCACCGCAACGGCTGCAATGGGCGCGAGCGAGGGACGAATCATTGCATTCGAGCCCAACCCTGTGACCCTGGCCCGCCTGCGTTTCAATATTGCCGCAAATCCGCAATTCCAGAACAGCAGGGTTCTGGTGCTGGACCACGGTATTGCAGACAAAGAGACCAGCTTCTTTCTACGGCACAATGAAGGCAATCTTGGCGGGAGCAGCATCTCCGGGACCAAGACCGATGCAGACAACGGTCAGGAAGGTATCACCATAAATTGCAGACCCCTGTTACCGGTGCTTTCGGAGTTGGACGTTAACCGGATTGACGCTCTGAAAATCGACATTGAAGGTGCCGAAGATCTTGCGCTGACACCTTTTTTGAACTCAGCACCGGATTCACTGTTGCCCCGCCTTCTGATCGTCGAGAACTCGGAGCATCAATGGAAATCCGACCTTTACCAGACAATAAGATCTCGCGGTTATTCTCTGACTGAGCGCAACAGAATGAACTCAGTGTTCGCGTTCAACGGGAAGGCCCCGCACTAGTTTTTCACACAAACGATAAAAATCTTTTGCCACCGTTTCCGGACAGTACCGTGACATTTCATCAAAATGCGAGCCTAGGTCATCGTATTTTTTCTGGTTGACCCAGGCAGTCATTGAGGCTGCAAGAGACTCCGGTGTCGGCTCGAAATACTCAACGGCCTTGTCGATGTCGCCCTTGATACGGTATTGAGCGGTCACCAGCGAAGGCTTTCGGTGCATAAGAATATCGTTCTCGATGCCCGACATCTTGCTCTTACCATACACCTCGCCGTATTTCCTGAAATGGGTCTGGATTTTGATCGGCGCCAACAAGAAATCCACGCTTGCCACCTTGTTCTCGAACTCGTCGGGGCTGACATAATCATCGCTGTAATCCAGTGAAAACCTCTCCGATTCCAGCGTTTTAAAGTCCGCGACTATCTGCTTTGCCTGTTTGTTTGCCGCCTTACCCAACAACACCAATCGCAGCGGAAAACGAAGCTGGTCTATACACTGCTTGAGGGCAAGGTAAACCAGGCGATAATCCTTCTTGGCATTGGTGACTTTTCCGGTAATGGCAATGGTGACGATCTTAGCGTCGATATTTGTATCCGAAACGGTGGGCTCCCCGAGAAATCCGAAAGGCAGTATGGGCGGCAATATTTTTTGCGGACTCAGCCATCGGCGTTCAGACACATAATCAGTGATGGTCTGGTTGGGGAACATAAAATAATCGATATGGCTGAATAGCTGCTCTCTCTGGCGCCATTCACCGGCAATCCATACCTTACGAATCAGGTGCGAAAGAATGGCGGGAAACTTAATAAAGGGCCGATAGAAATGGCTGGCTGGCGCAAGGTCGGCATGGGCGTTATGAACCCGAATAATTGACGGTGATGAAAAAGGAATCTGACAAAGCTCGGCCCAGTAATGCCGAACGGTATTGAAATACAGAATGTCTGCAGACTCGAAAACCGGCCTCATCCGCTCAATAAAACCGGCCATGCTCTCCTCGGGCGGCTTGCACGATACAGAAAGCCAGTCGGCTTTCTCTTCCCATGCAACGCCCACCTTCTCATACACGCCCGGCACCGTAATCAGAGACATCGTAAAGCGCTCGAGCTCAAGCACACTGATGACATTGCGGATCAAATCGCTGTGGTGATGAAGCTCAACCACCACCACATGGATCGATTGCCTGCTCTGGTCAACCGGATGGTCGCCACCACTGTTCATCATGCCACCCATCGGATCAGAAGAGCTTACGCAGGGCAAGCTCAAGGCTGTTCAGCTTTTTAAGAAAACGGCTACCCTGCATAGGGTAGTAGCCCCAGGGTTTTTCAAGGTTTGGGTTCACACACACCAGAAAGTCCTCTGCAAACGGAAGTACTTCGGTGGGCCGTTCCTGCAGCGATGCTACATCGCTTTCACTGAGGATTTCATAGGGAAAGAACCCACAGCCTCTCCACCGCTCGGCAATCTTAAGCGCCAGGGTCTTGCGCTTTCCCCGGTAGGCCGGGACCTCGGGAAGCCACATGGCAAAAGGCGTAAACAGATGCCCGATCGTCTGAAAATAGTCCCGCGCCTGTCGATCGTTGGCGGGTTCGGATGACCGGAAGTGCCACTGCTTTTCCAGCAACCTTGAAGGCCTGGTGATCAGAATCGCAGAAAAATATTGCCCCGCGCTCTGTCCCGTGGAGCGCCTTCTGAACGCCTGTAGGGCGGAATCGTAGGCCAGAGTGGCTTCATCCCGCTCACGGTTCAGGCCCTTCAGAAAACAGGGGTGCAGAAAAGCCACCTCTGGATTGTCATCAAATACCCTGTCCAGGCCGACAATTTCCTCATTGTTCAGTGGGCGGACGACCTGCATGTCGTCCTGGATGAAACACACCAGCTTGCGGTCGCGGGCATGCTCCAAAGCCGATTGCATGTTTCCATAAAGACCACCCAGCTTATGTGACGACCGGTTGCCCGGCTGAATAACGTCCATACGCCCGGACAATGTACGAAGCACTTCACAGGTGTACTCGTCGTTACTGTCGTCATCGAAAACCGCAATTTCAGCCTCTGGCACACACCCTTCTATTGACGTGACACAATTTTCGAGGAATTTCCCCCGGTTGTAGGAGAACACACAAAAAAGAAGTTTGTTCGACATAATTCCGATTCCAGATAAAGAGTGCGTCGATTAACACAGTTACAACGCGCCTTGTGTTGTCATTTTTACCCGCGACTCAGCAATGAGATACACCAACAGCACAGAATAAAAACTGAAGAAAACGAGCGGTGGACCATAGCCCATCACGGAATCCGTCATCCCGAAATGCATATAGGCGACAAGCAGCATCAGCCCCGCGGCCCCGAGCGTGCGCAGCTCGGTTCCCTGCTCAGCTGCGGCTTTCAGAAACACGATACCCAGCGCGCTCCAGATCATCAGAAGCCCTGCCAGCCCCACCAGGCCCTGCAGTGCAAGAGTATCCAGAAGGACATTGTGCGGCATGGTCTGGTGCGCCAGAGAAGGATGGTAATACCCCATATCCACCTGTTCCTGAAGATACCCATTAAAAGAGTAGCCAATGCCGCCCCCAAAGATCGGGTTTTCCAGGAACATGTCCCAGGCTGCGCTCCACAACGCCAGTCTGACACCCACCGAGGTGTCTCCATGCTCAATCGGTTTTTCAGTGTATTGGTTGTACTCGGTCACAGCGATCTCAACCCGGTCAGTAACGCCGACCTGCGGCAGTGTCAGGAAAACACCGACACCGACAACCAGAATCGCCGCGGCAATCCATGGCACCCGCCTGTAACCTACTCTTCTGAGGTGCCACAACAACAGCACAGCCAGCGCCGGCAAAGCAACCCAGCCACCCCGGCTACCCGAAAGCAGGCTGGCCAGCAGCCCGAAAACCAGAGCAAGAACGGGAATAACAAGCCAGGGCTTGCCCATCTGCCGGAAAAAAGGAATACCGACAGCAGAAATAAAACCCATCAACAAGCCCGTATTTCCGAAGTGGATCGCACTGGTGCTCCCGTCTGCACGGAAAAAATTATCAACGGTGAAATACTCATACAGCGCAGATGATCCCACGGCCACTGCGCCCGCTGAAACCCCAAACCAAAGCAATGCCGGGGCGGTACGGACACGGATCAGCAAGTACAGAATCGGTATCGCCCAGAGTGGCCTGAGCAGGACATCAAGTTCGCGCACGGCGCCCCGGGCGAAACCGGTTTCCACCAGGGAAATCAGAACCGCCACCGTAAACGCGGCATAGCCCAGGCACGCCAGCCGTTCATCTGCGCCAGGCTTACGAGGTAATCGCGGCCGCCGGATAGAAAGGCAAACCAGGCCCATCAGAGCCGCAACATGGAAAGGGGCGCTGCCCCCGCTGGAGACGAGCAGAATCAATACCGGAAATGCCAGAAAAATAATCACTACTGCGGCACCCAACACCCTGGACGATTTATTCTGCACTGTTTGCAAGAACACTCGAGTCTCCACTTTGAGGTCGTTTTTTACTCAGGTTTTTATGCGACCTGAGCGTTTAGTCAGTCGGGCTATCCACCCAATCAAACGTCGGACGATAACCTCCAGATTGTTCAACTGCTTGTAGAGCCTCAACCCGGTGAGCGGGTTATAAGTCCATGGTTTGGGCGGACTATACGGCACACACTCCAGCCAGTCTTCAGCGACTGGCAGCGCCTGCCCCATATTGGCGCGGGCGCTGCACACGGCCTCCAGCGTCCAGATTCTGAAGGGGTAAAAGCCGACCTGCTTCTTGCGCTCGGCTAACCTTAATCCCATCGTTTTCTGCTTGCCCCGGTATGCCGGCACTTCCGGTAGCCACATTGCGAAGGGCAACCACAGATAGGCCATCATGCCGAACAGCTCTCTGGCCTGCCTGTCGTTGTCCGGCTCCGATTGCCGGAACTGCCAGCCGGCTGCGAGCAATCTTCCAGGCCTGAAAATAGCCAGGTCCGAATAGTGGATGCCGGCACTCTGGCCCGTGTCTTTTCTGTAAAAAAAGGAAGATTCGGGTCCCTCCAGGGGTATCACGGGCTGTTTCCGCAGGGCGATCCCGCGAATGAAGCAAGGGTGTAAAAACCCAAGCCATTCATTTTTGTTGAAAAGATCTGTTACCTCCGTCAGCTCCTGATCCAATAATGGCCGGACAACCTGAGTATCATCCTGCAGAAAACAGACCAGAGGTTTTTCAGCACACAACCTGAGCGCGGTATTCATGTTGTGATAAAGACCACCGTGCTTGACCACACCCTCTTTTTCCGGCCCCACCACACGACAAACCGGAGCTACCTGCTGGAGGTATTTCCGGGTTTCGCCGTCCGTACTATTGTCATCAAAAATGATAATTTCAGCTTGCGGTATCGCAGTTCTCACAGATTCGACACAATTGCGGAGAAATTTGCCCCGATTGTAAGAAAAAATGCAAAAAGTAATCGGACAGTCTGCCATCGCAATTTCCTTTTAGACGTCATCCGGGCCGTAACGGAACCGGCATCGATTCTGGCTCCGGCCTCTTTGGCCTAGGTTTTCAGATCGGAAAGAATAGGCATGAGAAAATCTTCAGATGGCCACTCGTGTCGCCCGCTGGCCTGGGAATGAATAGTGACATAGTGCACAAGAGCATCCTGCATAAACGATCTGACCTGATTCACGACTGCTTCCGGATCATGGCTATCATAAAGGTACCGGGAAAATTCGGGCTTGCGCCACTCCACATCGAGCTGACGTTCCCGGCTTGCCAGGAACGCTTTATAGTATCCAAATTCCGACCACCGCCGCGGAGGGCAATCAAGAAGCGTCGACCACCAGGCCTTGCCCCTGGATGACTCAAGTGCCTGCAACGCCATTGTAAGAACGTTTTTATCGAGAACAAACGGCGTGTCGAAATAGACATTCACCCATTCCGAACCAGACCTTTCACCCACCAGCCTTTCAGATTCAGCCAGCCAGTTCCTGACCTTGCCACGAAGTTCCGATCGTTTCTCCCACTGGGCAAAACACAGGACCTCGGAATCCGAGGAAAAATCCGCCACATCGGCGTGTGGCGTAACCACCACATCAGAATCAATCACCACCGCTTTGTCACAGTCCAGCTCTGACGCCAACTTGAGTTTGCAGAGCTGCTGGGTGTGCCAGCCCGTGTAAGACGGCCATGATGGCCAGGAGAAAGTCCGCTTGAGACTGCCACAAATGCGGGTAAAATTCCGACCCAGGCGCCTCGACAGCCATCTTGCACGAACTCTTCGCCGCTCCACCTCTTCAGGCAGAACATCTCGGGTAGACAACAGCGTTAGTCCGGGCCGACCTCGAAACTCCTCGAACAGCGAAAGATCTTCATCCTGCACTACCACGTAATGATGAAACCGCGCCAGGGGCGAGTGTTCAAAAGAAGATCGCATCACCCGAAAATGGTCAAGATCTCCTGCCCATGTCGGAGTAATAAAGACAATGCGAGGCGACACACTCATGAAGGCTTGCCCTGCTGCTGGTCACGCCGACGAGATTGAAGAACTCTCAGCCAGGTCCGTAGCCTGCTCCTTGTATCATTTCCGCTGTAACGCCCCTTGGAAACGTGCCGGATGCGGTAAACTCCCGGCACCTGGGCAGGCTCGCCCTGACTGCCCAGCAGCCAGCGAAAAGCCCGGTCTTCATGGCATTTGGCGAAGCTTTCCACCGGTTGCTGATAGAGCCCAATATTGCGGCAGTAACCCACTGCCCGGCATACATCCCCATGGGCAATCTGCAGCGGGCCGGTGGCTTTGGTGATCTGGCGGGTGGTGAAGGAACGGGTATCGATATCCAGCACCTGCGGTCCACTGGTACCTGCCTGAAGCATAGGGTTGTCTTCCGCCAGCAGATCGGTGGTATGTTCCTGCTCCGGGAACAGCAGCGCATCCCGCCGACCCTGCAACACCTCTGCAAGCGTATCAACACAGTTGTCCCGGAACATCAGATCGCAATCGGTAAACCAGACCCAGTCAGCCTGAGTGGCCAGAGCGGCCCTGTTCCGGCCGATCCCCCTCCTGAACAACACCTGCCTTGACACTGGTTGCCAGTTCCAGGTAACGCCCGGCACCGTCTGGCTCTCGAAAAAAGCCAGCAATTCAGCAGTTCTTGTATCCTCCGGGCTGTAAAAAACGGTCATAACAACATCGAGTTTTTTTGGCGGGAAAAGCACCAGGGAACTCAACTGATAAACCAGGAAGTGAGAGTAGTTCCAGCAATGACTCACCACTTCGAGCTTGAGATGACCGGTTTTGGCTGCTCGGGCGGATTCTGGCGGCAGATCGGGCTCGAACCAGCTCGCAGGGATCCAGCCACCGGCTGCAAACCTGAAGAACGCCAGCTGTATCAGATTCCACATAATCGATGCCCGGTTGCGATGAATATAAACGGATAAAAACCGATAAATTCTATCATGGAGACGGGCCAAAAGCAGACAACCGAAAGGTGATAAACTGATGATCGCCTTGTGTGTATTTGGCGACAATGGTACTTTTTTCGGCCTTGTTTACTCCTGATTGGATGGTTTTCGTGTCCGGCAAACTTATCAGACTGGCTTTCCGACTGCTTTCAATGTTCAGCCTCGGCGGCGCCCAGCGCCTCGGCCGCTGGCTGGGCGGCATTGCCTGGAAGCTGGGCGGGCGCTCTGCGGACACCACCCGCAAGAATCTCAGGGCCTGCTATCCCCACCTGAGCTCCGACGAAATAGAAGCGCTCGGTCGCAACAGCCTGCGGGAAACCGGCGCCACGGCCCTGGAAATTCCGTTAATGTGGGAATGGCCGGCAGAGCGCTGCCTGGGCCTGATCAAAGAAATTGAAGGCGAAGAGCTTCTGGAAGACTACAAGGCCGGAAAACAGGGCCTGCTGCTGCTGGCACCCCACCTCGGTAACTGGGAGCTGGCCGGGCTGTTTTTCGCTTCCCGCTACAAGATGGCTGCGCTTTACAGCCCGCCGAACCAGCCCGGGTTCGAGGCGTACATGAAAGCGGTTCGAAGTCGCAGCGGCTCCGAACTGGTGGCAACCGACCGCAGGGGCATCATGCGATTGTTCGGCATTCTTCGCGAAGGCGGTGTCGTGGGAATCCTGCCAGATCAGACGCCCCGGCGTGAGGGTGGCGAGTTTGCGCCGTTTTTTGGCATACCGGCCATCACCATGACCCTGGCTTCGAAGCTGATTCAGAAAACCGCTGCCAAACCATTGGTCACCTATGCCCAGAGACTGCCCAATGCACAGGGATTCAGGATAGTCATTCGCGAGGTGGGGCCGGAAATGGCATCGAAAGATATGACGCAGTCCCTGACCGCACTGAACCAGTCAGTTGAAAAGTGCATTGCCGATGTGCCGGCCCAGTACCAATGGGAATACAAACGCTTCCGGCGGACGGCGCCGGGGGCAACGCCCGTTTACTGATCAGCCGCCCTGGCGATACCCTTCAAGAAAGGCCTGCCAGAGCGCTGGTGTTACGTCTGGCGCCACACTATCAAGAAGCTTGTTCACTGAACGCTTGAGGCGGCTGATATTGGCGGCTTTCCAGCGATCAGCCTGACCGCTGAACATCATCCGACCACGATCGAAATCGATCAGGTACACCCGATCTGCCACCAGTATGTTCATACAGTTCAGATCCGCATGAAACACCCCGGCATCGTGGAAACGGCGGACACAGGCTCCCGCCTCTCTCCAGGTGTTTGCACTGTCAGCACCGGTAAACTCGGCAAGAGGTCTGGCTCCAGGAATCCGCCGGACAATCAGGGAAGCCTGATAGAAAAGCCGTCCCCGACGCCGGAAATCCGCCGCCACCGGTTCCGGTACGGGAAAGCCTTCATGGAATAATTTGTGAAGCAGGCGGAACTCAGCGAAAGACCGTACAGCGTCTATTCCGGCATAAAAGTAGTCCCGACGGATAAAACGTCCGGGCAAGCCGCCCCGGCAGAAGTGCCTGAGAACCAGCTGGTCAGTTGCGGCGGATATGAACCAGGCTGAACCGCGCCCGCCCGCGGTAACAGGTTCAGCGCACTCGCCCCAGAATTCCGGGTCAAACCACTCCCTGCGGAATGCATCCCTGAACGAATGGGCGACCAGGTAGCCCCCGGCCGCCCCCACGTGTCTTTCGTAGCTATCCCCCACAGGAAGGATCTTATCGAACCTGCGTCAGCCAGTGGCTGTGCTCAGCTGACTTTCCTTGCACAGCATCAAAGTACATGCCCTGCAGTTTCTCGGTCAGCGGGCCACGCTTGCCAGCACCAATCACACGACCATCCAGTTCACGAATCGGCAGCACTTCGGCGGCGGTGCCGGTGAAGAAGGCTTCATCCGCGACATACACCTCATCACGGGTGATGCGACGCTCGCGCACGGGCACGTTCAACTCCGCCGCAAAATCCAGAATCGTCTGGCGAGTAATGCCTTCCAGGCAGGACGTCAGCTCAGGGGTATGCAAAACACCGTTGCGCAGAATGAAAACATTTTCGCCAGAGCCTTCCGACACATAGCCCTCGTTATCCAGCAGCAAAGCTTCTTCGCAGCCACTGGCGATGGCTTCATTCAATGCCAGCATGGAGTTGATGTAGTTCCCGTTGGCCTTGGCTTTACACATGGTGATATTGACATGGTGCCGGGTGTAAGACGCGGTGCGAACCTTGATGCCCATTTCTCTGGCCTCAGGTGACATGTAAGACGGCCAACTCCAGGCCGCAACCATCACGTGGGTCTTCAGGTTATCCGCACGCAGGCCCATACCTTCGGAGCCATAAAACACCATCGGGCGCAGGTACGCTTCGTCCAGGCCGTTTTCCATCACCGCGGCACACTGGGCCGCATTCAACTGCTCTTTGGTGAAGGGCATTTTCATGTTCAGGATATGCGCGGAGCGGAAGAGCCGGTCCGTGTGGTCCTGCAGACGGAAAATCGCGGCGCCGTCTGGCGTGCTGTAGGCACGCACACCCTCAAAACAGCCCAGCCCATAGTGCAGGGTGTGGGTCAGTACGTGGGTTTTGGCGTCCCGCCAGGGAATCATCTCGCCGTCCATCCAGATCAGGCCATCACGATCAGCCATCGACATTGTACTTGCTCCTAAGCGCGCTTAACGGAAAACCGGCAGTATAGCAGGAAAACCCATCGGTACGAAGCGTTACGAACAGCGACCAGGGCCTACGACGGGCCGGGCTTGTCCAGCATGATGCGGTCCCACATCGTCTGGATATAGGCCCGCTCTTCCCGGAACGCATCCTCCGCCACCTGACTGTTCAGATTCTGTAATGCCCGACGATGAATGGTTGAACGCAGGGTGATATAGCACTCTCTGAGTTCCTGAACGTCAGCGACCGGCAGTACACCGGCGTGGCCCAACTCTTCCATCTGACGGATGTTGTCCGAGTACTGGGTCAGGCCCGGAAACTCCGACGAATACGCCAGCACCAGATACTGAACCATAAACTCGATATCAATAATCCCGCCGTTGTCATGCTTGACGTGAAAGGCTTCCGGCACTTTTCCCGGTGCCACCTGACTGCCAAGGGCTGCGCGCATTCTCTCCCGCATGGCAATCACTTCGTCCCGCAGGGCCCTGCGGTCTCTGGTCTGGCACAGAATCGAGTTCCGGATCAATTCAAACCCTGCCAGAGTATCCCGGCAACCAGCAACGCCCCGGGCCCGGGCCAGCGCCTGATGTTCCCAGGTCCAGGCATCGTTGCACTGGTATTTTTCGAAGGCCGTCAGCGTGCTGACCAGCAAACCGGAGTTACCCGATGGCCGCAGACGCATGTCCACTTCATAAAGCTGGCCCGCCGGCGTCTGGGTGTTCAGAATATGGACAATTCGCTGGCCCAGACGGGTAAAAAACACCGCGTTGTCGATGGATTTTGCACCGTCAGTGGACTGTTCCGGATCGCCACCGTGGATAAACACCAGATCCAGATCGGAGGTGTACCCCAGTTCGATGCCACCGAGTTTGCCGTAGCCGACAACGGCAAAGTCTGTCTCTTTTGCGGAAGTGTTTGAGCGCCCCGGGTAACCATGGCGGCTGACAAGGTTGGCAAACGCCACATCCACTACGTGATCCAGCACGACCTCGGCAATCCAGGTCAGGTAATCACTGACCTTCATCAACGGCAGGGTGCCGCGGATTTCAGACGCCGCCACCCGCAGAATGTGGGCCTTCTTGAAATGCCGCAGATTCTCCATCTGCTCTTCAAGATCTTCGAAAGGTATCCGCAACATCTGCTGGCGAAGGTCGTCCCGCAACTCTTCCTTTGCCGGCGGGCTGTAGAGGCTCTCAGCGTTGAGCAGCTCGTCCAGCAACATCGGGGTCTCGGCAAGCTGGCTGGCAATCCAAGGGCTTTCGCTGCAGAGTTTTACCAGCTGGGCACGGGCGCCGGGGTTTTCCAGCAGCAGTACCATATAGGCCGTGCGTCGCAGAATGGACTCGACCAGTTGCAGAACGCGGGTAAGCGTCTGTGACGGCGCGTCTACGTGGCTGAGCGCCTCCAGCAACACCGGCATAAACCGGTTCAGCCGCTGGCGCCCCTGGGTCTGGAGCGACTGTACGGTTCGCAAGTTGCGCAGCGTACTCAGCGCCTCATAACTGCTCTCCGCGGATTCGAACCGGTAACGGGCCAGCCATTCGGCTGCGGCTGAATCGTCCATTTCACCCATCCATAACTCCTGCCATTCTTCGGCAAGATCCATCCGGTCACCGTCCTCGTCTTCCGTAGCAATGATATCGGCAAAGTGGGTGGCCACCCGCTTCCGGTGGGCGTCGAGCGCTTCCTGGCAAGCCGACCAGTTTTCACAACCCATAATCAGCGCAACCCGGGCGCGATCG
>Ga0306868_1001045_pt1 | contig 15635 bp, 23 predicted proteins | sample AntRauTorckE6832_FD_190411 | JGI IMG/M metagenome (GOLD analysis project Ga0306868, IMG submission 190411) | Saline lake microbial communities from Rauer Islands, Antarctica - Metagenome Torckler E6 #832 (v2) (version 2) | ecosystem: Environmental > Aquatic > Non-marine Saline and Alkaline >... | reverse complement strand
ACAATGTTATTGTTGATGCTACTAACTTGAACTTGAAATATCTTGAACCAATGATCGAGCTTTGTCAGAAATACGGTGACGTTAAGTTCCGTGTATTTGATATTTCACTTGATAAAGCTAAGGAACGTGATAAAGCTAGAGAAGCATCAGTAGGTGATGTTGTAATGGATAAGATGTGGAAGCAGTTCAGAGCAATCATCGATGGTGGATATGATATATATTCTACTCGCCCTAAAAAAGATCGTATGGAAGAAACCAAGTTTATATCTGCATCTAACAGAACCGACTGTGTTGTGTTCGATTTGGATGGTACATTGGCACATAACAATGGAAAGCGTGGATACTTTGATTGGTTAAAAGTAGGTGTTGATGATGTGGATGAAATGACTAAAGAAACACTTTTAGCTTACAAAGGTAGAGGATATGATATTGTAATCGTATCTGGTCGTGATGGTGTATCAATGAAACCAACTATCAAATGGTTGGATGATAATGATATTCCATTTGATAATATCTTCTTACGACCAGAAGGTGATTATAGAAAAGATACTCTTATAAAGACAGAAATTTTTGAGAATAATCTTAAGCCGAATTATAACATACTATGTGTGTTGGAAGATAGAAAGAAAGTAGTTGATATGTGGAGAGGTTTAGGTGTTAAATGTTTCCAAGTAGTAGATGGTGACTATTAAAATAGAAGAACATGTCTGTACACATCCCAAGGAAAGTAGATTCATACAAGAATATCTTGTAAATGAAATTGCTAAAGAATTGGTGATGTGTAGAGATTGTGGTAAAGTAGTCAAATCTAAAATAATAAAAAAATTATGAAAATTTGGATACATAAAGGAACTAGAAGATGGTGGACTTATTGGAAACCAAAATGGCTAAATAGTATATCTTGGGAAGAAGGACAACCTAAAATATATCAATGGCTTTGGTGGGGATATACATTTAATAATAAAAAATCATGAAATATAAAGGTGAAAAAGAACTGACACAAGATATATTTAAGGATCAACCTAATGAAGTTGATTGGTGTGGTGTTGATTATGATGGGTTATTGAAATTTGGTAAAGCAGAAAGACCTAGATACACTTGGTCATCTGAAAGATGGAGAGGATACGAATCAGTCGGATATGAAGTAGAAAATAGTGGCTATAAAGCTTTAACTAGTTTAAATAGAGTATCATGAAACTAAATAAGAGAGAAGAGTCATACGAAGAAATATATAATATCATCGAAACAGAAACAGGTGATTACTTCTTTGGTATTATGAATGTATTATTTGGACGTAGAATACGTGCTGGTAAATACGGTAATGGATGGGTTGATCTTGATTGGTGTTGTGGTGATAATCCAGTTTTATTAGCTAAAATTTATGTGTTACTACAGTTACATCTTGAAAGATGGGATGGTAATGAAAATCCTTTTAGTGGTTTACCTAGTATTAGTGAAATCAAACCACTAAATCATGATAGTAAGTTCCTTGAAAAAGTAACTAGGATAATACCTGAATTTAAAGAAATTCAATATGAAGAGCGTTCTTAATCCATATAAAAATAGAGAAGTTAATTTAGACAAACTTGTTTATGTATATAGAAATCTAAATTCTACGTGTAATGAGAATAAATATTCTGTCATGCAAAATGGTTTAGTTGTTGCCCATACAAATCAACTACAACTGAAAGACGTAAAATTCATAATTAGACCTTCTGGTAAACAAAGGGTAATTAAAACAAAAGAAAGAAATGTACATGCATTCATTAGAGGATATGTTAAGGACTTTGATGTCCCTAACATAGACACGCTCTTTCAATTAAAATATAATCCCTTTAATGATACTAAATTTAATATTCAAACTAATATCACTAAAATAAAACGGTATATTGATAGCTGTAAATTAGTTATAATCAATGATTTAGGAATTTATTTAAAATTAATTTGAAAAAAGTTTACATATTTGTGTATTATTTACAATATTTGTCGTATATATAAATGAGGGGTAATTAAAAACCCCTATTATTTTAATATTTTTAAATTGTGTAACATTAACACAAAAGACTATGAAAGTTATAAAAAAAGGAAATGGACAGAAAGGATGGGCTAAAGAATTAGAATGTACTGGTGCTGGTAATGGCAACGGGGTTGTGGTGCTGTTCTATTAGTTGAACAATCAGACATTAAGTATACTGGTGAGATTAATGGTAGCTACTGTGAGAGTGGTGATCCAGCTTACGGGTTTGTATGTCCAGAATGTGATCACATGACAGATGTTAAGGGCTTACCTCAAATAGTAACAAATAATATAGATAAAAAAGTAACACCAGAAATTAAACAAAGATTAGGATGGTAGCAAAAGAGAACAAAGCAGACATTGGAGTAATAATTGGAAGATTCCAAATTAACAGATTACATGATGCACACAAAGCATTAATCGACTCCGTATTAGAGAAACACAGTAAAGTAATTTTATTTCTAGGCGTAGCCAAATCAATAGGTACTAGAAAAAACCCACTTGATTTTGCATCTAGAAAAGTGATGATTGAAGAACAATATAGTGATAAATTATCAGTAATTCTTCCACTAATGGATATGAAAGATGATTTACTTTGGTCAAAACAAGTAGACGAAAAAATAAGAGAAGTGTTTTCAATGGGTAGTGTAATATTATATGGATCACGTGATTCATTTATACCTCACTATCATGGTAAGTTTAATACTTGTGAATTAGAGGCAGCACATAGAGTATCCGCAACTGATGTACGAAAAGAAGTATCAAACATTGTTGAGAGATCAGAAGAATTTAGAGCTGGAGTTATTTATTCAGCTTATAATACTTTTCCTCACGTATATCCAACAGTTGATGTTGCAATCGTCAAAGAAGAAACAGGTGAGGTCTTATTAGGACGTAAACCATACGAAGAAAAATTCAGATTTATTGGTGGTTTTACTGATGTTGAAGATGAAAACTACGAGACAGCAGCTAGAAGAGAAGTGCATGAAGAAACAGGTGTAGATGTGGGTGATCCACAATACCTTGGTTCGACTAGAGTTGATGATTGGAGATATCGATCAAATAAAGATAGAGGTATTATTACACTATTCTTTAAAGCTGTTTATGTTTCTGGTAATCCAAAAGCACAAGATGATATTGTAGAAGTGGTTTGGAAAGATATTTCTAAACTTACTGAATCTGATATGGTGACTGAACATGGTAAATTATTAAATATTTTGAAAAAAAGTTTATGAATTATTTAAATTTTTAAAGTGATGGAAAGTGTTTCTATTGAAGATAAAAGAAAGTTGATTAAGAAAACAGGTAGATATGTTAATCATTGGAGTGATGATTCTTGGTTGGTGAAAAATGAAGAGTATGCTGATCCTGATAAAGCAACAGTATCGACAGAAAATCTCTATAATGCATTAACATATGAAGAACCTGATAGGATTGATTACATGAAAGACGGAAAAGTAATTCATAGTATAATAATAAATAAAAATTTAAACTAAAAATAGTTATGAAAAAGCCAAATTTAAAAACGTTATTAATGATTATACTTATGACGGATAGTTATAAGTTGACTCACTGGAAATTTTATCCGAAAGGAATGTCAAAAGTATATTCTTATTTGGAAAGTAGAGGTGGAAGATTTGATTTTACAATCTTCTTTGGAATGCAATATTATCTTAAATTTATTGAAGGTGTTGTAGTAACGATGGAAGATATCGATTTTGCAGAGCAATTCTGTAATGCTCACTTTGGAAAAGAAAACGCATTCAATCGTGAAGGTTGGGAGTATATCGTCAAAAGACATGGAGGTAAACTACCAGTAAGGATTAAAGCTGTTAAAGAAGGTACTAAAGTTCCAGTAAGTAATGTACTAGCTACATTTGAAAATAGTGATGATAATACTCCTTGGTTAACAAATGTATTAGAAACAATATTCATGAAAGTCTGGTATCCAATCACTGTGGCTAGTAATGGCTTTGTAGCTAAAAGTATTATTGCTAAATACTTGAACATCACAGGATCAGATTTCGATATGCTTGGTTTCAAGCTACAAGATTTCGGATATAGAGGTGTATCTTCTGAAGAAAGTGCAGGTATTGGAGGTATGGCTCACTTAACGAATTTCATGGGTAGTGATAACATAGCAGGTATTCAATATGCTAATGAATTCTATAATAACACTGATGAATACAAGATGTATGGTTTTAGTGTTGATGCTTCTGAACATAGCATTGCATGTTCTTTCGGTAGTAAACCAGAAGATGAAGAAAGATATTTCAAGACCATGTTAGATGAAAGTGGTAGTGGTATTGTCAGTATTGTAAGTGATACGTATGATGTATTCAACTTTACAAAAACTATGGCAACTAAATACAAGTCACAAATTCTAAATAGAGAAGGTGTTGTGGTATTCAGACCCGATAGTGGTGATCCTGTTGATGTCAATCTTCAACTAATAGAAATCTTATATAAAATCTTTAAAGATGAATCTACCACAACAAAAACTGGTCACATCCTACTTCCATCACAAGTTAGATTAATCCAAGGTGATGGTATTGATGATGAAATGCTTGAAAGAATACTTGATGCAGTTAAAATTAAAGGATTTGCAGCAGACAATTGGGTATTCGGCTCAGGTGGAGGTATCTTACAGAAGTTTGATAGAGATACACAAAAATTTGCAATTAAAGCATCGTATGGTGAAAGAATTTTTGATGGAAATAGAATAGGTTTTGATATTCAGAAAGACCCAATTACTAGTAAAGGTAAGAAATCCAAAGCTGGTGAGTTAGCCTTAATCAAAGAAAATGGTGAATTTAAGACTATCAATATTAAGGATTTTGATCCTGAGACAATGGAAGATTACCTTGAAACAGTATTTGAGAATGGTAAAATTCTTAGATATGAATCTTTCGAGGAAATCAGAGAAAGAGCTAATAGCTATATAATATCAAATTATAAAGAGGTTGTTTAATACAACCTTTTTATAAAACATATGTTATGGAAACTAAAATATTTTATAGAGTAGCTAATTTAGATACATTACAGGGTTTGTGGTATGATTATGATGGTAATTTCACTGGATTAATTCATAATAAATTTGACTTTTGTACTAACAATAAATTGGAAATGCCTTATAATGAAGAAGTAATCGGCTGGCTATCAGCAACTGATAAACTAAGTGATTTATTCAACTGGTTTACCAAAGATGATATTTCTAAATTAGAAAAACATGGTTATAGAATATGTATTTTCGAAGCATCTGAATTCATTGAGTATGAAAACCATTGGTTAATTAAGCAAGATAGTTCGGTTGTGAAGGTAACTATCTCTATTAACTCTGTTTAAATTAATCTAGATAACATTGGATTATTGTAACTTTTTATATATTTTTACGTAAATTAAAGAAATAATTTTATTAAAACAACTGGAAATGGGATACTATATTAACGAAATTGATGGAAAATTTATTGGACAATCTTTTGATGAGAAATGCCAAGGTCTATTAGATAATGGTGCTACAGAAACAACTGATTCAGAGTTCAAAGAAAATTTAGTTGTTGTTGTTGATAACGGATTATTTGCTGGAGCAGGATATGCGTTTTCAGAAAAAGAATTTGACATATTTAGAATGCCAGATACTAGACGTAAGAAGTGGTTTATTGTTCCTAATGCAGACATTCTTTCAGGATTTAAAAATTAACTAATATGAAATCAACTAAAAGACTTGATCTGGAGATTGAAAAGGGTGATAATCTAGGATTTTTTAACTACCATATTAAAGTTAGAAAATTTATTGAGAACTTTGTCTTTCAAAATGTAAAACAAAGTTGGATTTCAACTGGTGAAACACTGAAAGATACTAAGATAGAACTCAAACATACAGTGGCTGATGCCGATTATAAAATAACTATAATCATTGAAAAGACCAATGAGGACGAAGAAAATGAAGAAGAAGATTAAATCTAAGTGTGGTAAACATGATATTATTTTTGATGAAGAAGATCATCAAAAATTATTAGAGTTTGCACCTAATGGGTGGGAGGCTAGATTATTTACTGCTAGTAATAATTATTATGCCGTTACTCGGAAAACCAAAGATGGTCAACGTAAAGGTTATTTAATGCATAGAGTCATCATGAATATTTTACATGATCCAAGTGTGCATGTTGATCATATCAATAATAATACCTTAGATAATCGAAAGGAAAATCTAAGGTTTGTGACACCAAGAGAGAATATGAAAAACAGAACTAGTAAAAAAAATAGTGCATGTAAATATCTTGGTGTTGCATATTGTAACTCTAAAAGAGGGAGTAAAAAATATAGAGTCCACATAAAGGACAAGTTGCTTCATCATAACAGTATCCATTTAGGTTACTATTACGGTGAAGATAGTGCAGGATACGCCTATAATGTTGGTGCGGATTTAATTCATAAAGAATACGCTAATCCAAATCAAGTTATCATCGAGAATGTTGTGGATCGAGTAGCTATTGAAGAATACGTTAAAGATAAAGTTTCAAAATACATATAAAATGATACATTTAATATCACAATCAAACAGTCGAGAATTATTTAATAAAATACGTGACTTAGGTATTGGTGAATTAATATTTCCAACCATTTATTGTCATAAAACGAGATTTGCTAATCAGGAAATCAGTGTAACTCTCGATGAATCCGTTAGAAATAAAACAGTTGCGATCATTGCTCAACCAAAAGATTACGAAGATAATTTTGAATTGCTAATGACCATTGATGCAGCTCGTAGAGCTTCTGCTAAGGAGATTATTGCAGTCATACCATTCTTACCTCACTCACGTCAAGAAAGACGACCAGACGGCACGAGAACGACTATATCGGCTAAATTATATGCTAATATGCTACAAGCTGCTGGTCTTGATAGATTAATCACTGTCGATATTCACACAACAGCCATTGAAGGGTTTTATGATATACCAGTTGATAATATTACAACTGTCGATTTACTTTCTTTTTACCTCAAGGCTAAATTAAAATTGGATGTGAAAAACCCAATACTAGTATCTCCTGATATGGGTGGTATGAAAAGAGTAAAAGAGTATGCAACTAAATTAGAATTACCTATGGCATTTCTTAATAAGGAACGATTGAAACCTAATGAGATTGCAGATATGACATTAATTGGTAATGTTCATGACCAAGATGTTATACTTATTGATGATATGATTGACACTGGTGGTACTATTGCTAAGAGTATTGAATTACTCTATGAATCGGGTGCTAAATCTGTAAGAGTCGTAGCTACACACGGATTGTTTTCTGATGGTGGGTACGATAGACTTGTTGATACCAATGGTATTGATGAAATTATTGTGACTGATACACTACTGCAAGAAAATGCATATGATATCAATAGTAATGTCGGCATTTTAAAACAAGTAAGCATTGCTCCATCAATTAGTGAAATTTTAAATAAATTATTATGAAAGAATTATTAATTACATTTGAAGTAGCTAATCTTGCTGAAAAGAAAAATTACCCTTTTGAGTGGGTAGTAATAGATAATGAGAAAGTCCCATTGAATATGCCTACTCAGTCTGTACTGCACAAGTGGTTGAGAGAAAAACACGGAATATATATTTGTATTATACCTACTGTTACTGCTTCTTGGACATTTAAAACAATAACTGTTATTTCAGAAAGAGATAGTGATTTACCACCATATAAAAATGTTTCAGGTGAATATTTTTCAACATACGAAGAAGCTTTGGAAACTGGATTACTTGAAGTATTATCTTTAATTAAAAACAATGAGTGAAAAAATAATATTTAAATGCCAAGATAATAATTGGGAAACTAAGGTTCTTACCAAAAAAGAGATACTAGCACAGGTAAACCACATCTCCAACCATGTGAAAATACTGGCTGGATATCATGGGATGAAGAAGATTTAAAACCAATACTAAAATGAAACCAAGTATAATTAAATCCATAGTGAAAACAGAAAAGAGAGCAATTGAGCGTGGTTGGAATAAAGTATTTTATTTCTTCGATATTCACGAAACAATTCTCTATCCTGATTATAATAATGAGGAAGAATTGAAATTTTATCCGTATGCCAAAGAGGTATTACAATACCTAAGTGAGAGAAAAAACATTAGTATATCACTATATACCTGTTCGTATGTTAAAGAAATTAGAAAATACATAAAATTTTTTGCTTCATATAATATTCATTTCGAAATGATTAATAAGAATCCAAATGTAGAGAATAATGCATATGGATATTATAGAGATAAACCATATTTCAATGTGCTTTTTGAAGATAAAGCTGGTTTTGATGCTGAGGAAGATTGGTTATGGGTTGCTGAATACTTCGGCATTTCACCTATCAGTGAAAAAGAATACATATTACCTCAAGACACTTATGATCAAGAAATATGATAGTAAATAAACCACCTAAACCATTAAATGAATGCTCATTTGAGAATTCAATTTTTCTTGCTGGTTCAATTGAAATGGGTAAAGCTATTGATTGGCAAAAAAGAGTTGAAGAAGAATTGAAAGATATTGAAGGTAATATCTTTAATCCAAGAAGAGATGATTGGGATTCATCATGGAAGCAGGATATTAATAACGATCAATTTCGCAATCAAGTAGAATGGGAAATACAAGCATTAGAAAATTCAGATTATATTTTAATGTATTATCTACCAAATACAATGTCACCAATATCTCTATTGGAAATGGGATTACATGCCAGATCAGAAAAGATGATTGTTTGCTGTCCTGATGGATATGAAAGAAAAGGTAATGTTGATATTGTCTGTAATTGGTATCAAATACCTATTGTTGATAATTTCGATAATTTAGTAAAAGTGGTTAAACTATTCATGAATAATAAAAAATAAGTAAAATGAGATTAAAAATAACAAGGAATGAGTATGATGATGTTTATTTAGCAAAGTCAGATGGTACTACAATATTAAATCATTCTAAAAAAATTGAACTATTATCATCTAAACTAGGTAGTAGTAATGATAAAACATTAATAGATGCTATTAAATATGGATCATTATTACATGATATAGGTAAATTAACAACCACTTTTCAATCTTACATTAAAAATAATATAAGACATGAAGATTTTAAACTCAAATATTTACATAATGAGATTGGTTGGGCATATTTAGTAAATAGGCTTAGTTTTAATTTAGACAAAAATCAAAAATATGAGAATGATGAATTGAAAAAACTAGTATTGGATGTTGTATATTGGCATCATGGAATAAAAAATAAACTTGGAGAATATTCAAATTTTGATATATTAGAAACTATTGATAAAGAATCAATTCAAAGAATGGATGATTTTTTAATATCAATAGTTGGTGTTGAAAATTTTGATTCTGAATGTAATGATCATTACATGACCAATAAATATTTTCAACCTAAAGATAATATTAAAAACTTTTTGGTTGATAACTCTAAACATATGTATGTTAGATCAGTACTAATTGCTGCAGATAGAATGTCTACAGTAAATAATATAGATATTGATAAGCACTTAGATTTATCTCAAACAATAGAAGATATAAATGGGTTAAAATTTGATATTAATAATAATATTGATCAGTCTAGATTTAATAAACAAAAGGAAATCGTAGATAATATTAGCTCGGATATGATAACTAATATTATGAATGCACCTACTGGTTTTGGTAAAACAATATTAGGATTGTTATATGGTATTAAACAGGGTAAGACAATAATGTGGATTTGTCCTGAAAATACAATTGCTAGATCAGCATATGATTCAATAATAAATGAATTAGAAAATATTGGAATAAATTTATCAGTTGAACTACTACTAAGTGGTGAAATCGAAAATTCTAATTCCAATAATGTTGATTTATATGGTAGTGATATTATTGTTACAAATATTGATAATTATTTAACTCCATCAATAAATAGTAGTGTTTTAAATAAATTTTATTTAATTAATAATGCAACTGTAATATTTGATGAATATCATATATTAGCATTATCTGAAGACCCTCTAATGGCATTATTTAACTTAATGGTCTTTACTAGAAATAACATAACCAAATCAAAAACATTATTATTATCTGCAACACCACTACCTATTCATATGGATTGGGAGTGTATTAGTGGTGGAAAAGTAACATATCTCCCAAATAAAAAATCCCACTTTCCTGCTATACATGATAAAAAATATAATGTAAAAACTAAAGAAAGTGATAAATTTATAATCCCAGAAAAAAATACTTCTAGTTTAGTAATTATAAATTCAATAAAAAATTCGCAGGATACTATGCAATCTAATTGTGATATTTTTGAAAGACTTATACATAGTAATTATGTTGATGAAAGAAAAAAAGATAATTTTTACTTTTTATTAGAGAAATATGGTAAAAATATTGGTTTTATAAAAAATAAATCTAATATTATAGGTAATAATATAATTCAAGCATCACTTGATGTATCATTTAATAATATATATGAAAGTGTTCTATCGCCATTATCTACATTACAGAGAGTAGGGAGATGTAATAGATATGGTGAAGTTGATGATTCAGATATATATATAACCAAAATAATAGAAAATAAGTCTGAAGAATTTACAATTAATATTCTTTTTGATAAAAATTTAAAAAACATGTGGTTTAATGAAATGAAAAAATTAAATAATTCTGAGATTACGTTAGATGGTCTTTATGATATATATAATAAATTTATATTTGAAGACTATGAGATGAATATAATAAACTTAATTAAAAAGAAATTTAATAAGAGTGTTGAAAAATTAGTAAATATATACCCTAAAAAATATAATAGTAAGACTAAAGACTATCAAATAAAAAAATCAAATAGTAACGTATTGAGAAGTAGTGGGTTTCAAATTTACATTACAGTTAAAGATGAAAATAATAATTATATCAATCCAATAACTCATGAGATTTATAATAATGACTATGATAAAACATTTAATGAAAAAGGTGACATACGTTATAAAATTTTAAAAGAAATAAAAAACATTGTTAATGATGAAAGATTTGATTTTAAATATAGTAAAAATAAAACTCTTCAAAATATAAGAGAAGATGCTCAGTATTCAAATACCCCATATATTGTACCTAATATGATATATAATACCGAACTTGGTTTAATGAAAAAATAATAATTTAAATAAATAAAAATGAAAAACGAGAGTAGTAAAACAAAAGAAATTCTTTTTAGAATAAAAATAAAGGGTAATGGTATAGTAAATTATGATTTTAAAGGTCAAAAATATATTTTGAAAAAATTAGTTAATCATTTATATAATGAATTTGATAATACTTCCTATGCAAAAAAGAACTTTTATGGTGATGGTCAATATAAAATAAAAATATCTAGTAATTCGTTAAGATATTCTATATTTAGAAATGATATGATTGCAGCAAGTGTAAATATTATGAACAGTAAAACATTACTCAATTCATATATTGGATCAACAGTTGGGATATTAAGGGGGTATTTATTTGCAAAAAGTATTACTCTTCATAAGAGTGGAGCATTTACAATTGTAGATGCAGAGCAAACATCTGAAGCTTTATCATATATGGAACAATTCACTAAAAGTGGTGATAAAACAGCCTCTGATAACTCTAACACTATATTCTCAAAAGAAACAATAGGAGATATTGAATATCAATCTTTTGGTAGTATTAATTTGGAGTCATTACAATTTATGAGTTGTGATCCAATTTTTGGTAGATTAAATTTTCATCCTGATGATGTTGAAATACTTACAACTATATTGAAAAATAATATACCTAATTTTAACTCAGAAAAGGGTTATTATAAGTTAAAGACCTCTTCAGTTGATATTGAAGAAGAAGGTATTAAATTTAGTGATGAAAATGTAAAATTTTTAGTAAAAGAATTAATGATTAGAATCCTTTCATTAAAAATAAAAAGAAGTGGTGCGTATGCTGAATTAGATTCTTTAGAATATAAACTAGTAAATGATCCAATTAGTGATAATTATTCAAATGAAGATGGTTGGAATAGATTAGAAAATATAGATGATATCGATAATATGAATTTTGATGTTGAAGAATTTTATGAACATGTTGATAGTAAAATAGTAGATGAAAAAAGATTAGAAATTGCAAAATCGATTAATGAATCTAATAAGAAAAATGCAGATAAGAAAAATGCAAATAAGAAATCTAAAGACAATAAATTAAAGGATGATAAATAATTGAAATATGTCTAAATATTTAATACTTGAATTTGATAATGCTAAACTTTTTCCTAAAGATAAAAGCCTTAATAATAAAGATAAGGTAATTGAGAATAATCTTATCATAGAAAATGGTGTTATATCTGTTACTAAAGCAAAGCGTACTAATAGAAATAAAATGCTTAATTTTGTTGAGCCAATTACTGTAAATCAAATATCAAATGCATTACATGTTTTTTTTGGTGAAAGACCAGTACCTTCATTTAGAAATGTCTTTTATTCAAAAGTTGATAAAATTTATGAAATGGCGATGAATTCATATTTAAATATATCATCACTAAAGATAAATAAATCAAAAGAAAATAATGAAACTGAATTTATTAGTGAATTTTTTCAAACAGCTAAATCAGTTAATAATTCATATACCACTTCAGACTCCACTAATATGTCTTGGGAAACAATAAGAAAATATTTACTTAAGAAAGTTATTATTGATGGGAAAGATGAAACCAGCAATGAATATTACATTGAATTTATCAATATAATGAAATATATTTTTGGTGAAAAAATAACATCTGAAAGGTTTGTTGATGTGAGAGAAAAAATATTGACAATACAAAATGATAAATTAGATTCTTTTTTAATTAAAATGAATGAAAATAAAAATGGTGCATTATATAAATATTTAAAAAAATCTGACACATCTCCAAGTGTATTAATTAAAAAAAAAACTTCATTACAAACAAACATAAGAGGTACTTATTCATTTAAAAATTTAAAAGGTATAATATACGTACCTGTTTCTGACGAAGATATCTTAAAATTAAGAAGAAATACAGTTAGAATTCTTGATGGTGGATTACTTAGAATAGTGGAAGTTAAGGATGGTAATTATTTACATATTGATGGGTTTAGAAAAGTAAGTGAAATCACAACCGAAAAATATTAAAGAATATGAGAATTAAAATACAATTAAAAAACCTTGGTGATGTTACAGCTACACTACCAATAAATAATCAACACCTATTGACTGGGTACTTTCATAAATGCTTAGGTATTAATAATGAATATCATGATGGTATATATAATAACTATTCATTGTCCACACTAAGAGGTGGTAGAATGAACGAAGATAAAGAAACAGTATCATTTGAAAAGGGTGCACACTTCTTTGTATCTTCGATGGATAGTGAATTTATAGATAAAATATCTATTGGTGTATTTTCAAACCCCAACTTTGGTCATGGATTGAAATTTAAAAGTATCGATTCAATAGAAGAACAATTTTATAATGGATATAATCACTTTAAAACTCTTTCACCTATCTTATTCAAAAAAGATAATTCATTTATAAATGTAGATGATGATCAATATGAAAGTAAACTACAGAAATATATAAAATATAAACTCTCTAAGATAGATTCATCACTTAATCTAAGTGATTTTAAAATTAGTGTTACTAAACATAAAAGTAATAAGATTAAGCTTATAGACTATAAGGGCATTAAGAACAAAGCATCCTTATTTCAATTTACTCTTTTTACTAATAAAAAAGTGGCTAAAACATTATATAATTATGGTGTTGGTAAATCAACTGGTTGTGGATTTGGAACTATTTACAAAACAGAAAATCATCAATATTATAAAGATTATTAAATAATTATGTCATTTTTAAATTCAAAATATTACCATAACTTACTCATAAATAGTTATTTATGTAAGGGTTGGTTGTTAATTATATTGAAATGAAAGGGAATCACAACACGTTGTGGGTACGTCTTGTCAGGTTACTAGTTGTTAATTATATTGAAATGAAAGGGAATCACAACTTACCTGAATTGATAAGGGTTAAACACCACGTTGTTAATTATATTGAAATGAAAGGGAATCACAACAAGATGCAGCTAAAGCAGCAGGTGGTGCAGTTGTTAATTATATTGAAATGAAAGGGAATCACAACTCACTGTATGTTTCAATCACATTAGACGTTGTTGTTAATTATATTGAAATGAAAGGGAATCACAACAATGCCTTTACTGGATTCAAACCGATTATAGTTGTTAATTATATTGAAATGAAAGGGAATCACAACATAGCATTACCAACTAATATACAGCCGTTGGTTGTTAATTATATTGAAATGAAAGGGAATCACAACTAGCATTGGTGGTATTAAAGTTGCTTATGTGTTGTTAATTATATTGAAATGAAAGGGAATCACAACAGGCTAAGATTATCAAGCTCTAAAAGCTCTGTTGTTAATTATATTGAAATGAAAGGGAATCACAACAGGAGAATGATAATAAGCTAAAGCCCTATTGTTGTTAATTATATTGAAATGAAAGGGAATCACAACAACACCAAAATGGTATAAATTAAAGTTTCATGTATTCATATACATGAAAGCTATTATTATAAGATCAACTTTCTTCACGGCAATATTTAATATCGCAGGTATTGCATTATGCCCTTTTATTATCATAAAGAAAAATTCAAGGAATGAGAAAAAATTAATTAACCATGAAAAGATTCATATTGCACAGCAATTAGAACTATGGATCATACCTTTTTATATTTTATATATATTTGAATATTTTAAAAAAAGGATATAAAAATATAAGTTTTGAAAGAGAAGCTAATGATTATGAGCATGATTATCAATACCTTACGAAGAGAAAAAAACATGCTTGGAAAAAATATAGAAAATAAATTTTAAAAAAACTTTAAAATATTTGCATGGTAAAGAAACCTTTTTTACTTTTGTAACGTATTTAAAGATAACAGAGCAAAATACTCTACTGATAATAAAAAGAAAATGAAAGCATTATTAACAAATATTAATCTGATTTCCTCACTCACATCGAATATATGTGGGAATGGAATTAGTACGTTTAATTTTAGACGTGGCTGTATAATCGGGTTGATGGTTAATAAAAAAGATATAGGATACTGAAAAGTATACTAACTTAAACAAAACTAGAAACCCGATTCAGAAATGATTCGGGTTTTTTTTTACTTAAATTTTAATGAAATGTTGAAAAAGGGTAGTAAGAGATATTTGAAAGGTAGAGAAGATAGTAAACTATATGTGAAATTAGAAAATGAAGATTTTGCATGGTGGAGATTAGAAGATGAAGAAGTAGAACTTGATAGAAGAATGCAAGTTAGAATGACAGATGAAATGGTTTTAAGTGAAAAGCATTTTGTAGTAGTGCCGAAGTAGCAAAATTGGTAATGCACTCCCTTGGTAGGGGAGAGATTAAGGGTTCAACTCCCTTCTTCGGATCAAATGTTAGTAAAAATATGCAATTTGTATCAAAAAGTGATACTTAACTCATAAATTTACTAAGAGTTCATTGACATGTTGGATATAAGCTAGGTTAGTTT
>Ga0306868_1001044_pt1 | contig 15649 bp, 13 predicted proteins | sample AntRauTorckE6832_FD_190411 | JGI IMG/M metagenome (GOLD analysis project Ga0306868, IMG submission 190411) | Saline lake microbial communities from Rauer Islands, Antarctica - Metagenome Torckler E6 #832 (v2) (version 2) | ecosystem: Environmental > Aquatic > Non-marine Saline and Alkaline >... | reverse complement strand
TTTTTCTTCGGTGCAAAAAAAAGCCCCCGGAACCTTGCGGTGCCGGGGGCTTTGTCGTGTCTTGTCAGGTTGTCGCTATTTCACCTGTCTGTCCACGCAAAAGCCCCCGGACGGTACCACGACCACCAGGACAAGCTTCACTAGGACGACGACAGTGCTGAAATTCATAGAGACGGCAATCTGCTCTGAATAGTTTGAATCAATGTGTGTAGAATCTAACCCACGCTATAAACCCGATGCAACCCCTTATTTTCGGAAAACCGGCCGGGCAGGATGTCTTCGGCCTTCAAAACAGTCAGCGGCGAGCATTAAATGACAAGAGCAAAATGGAGTTCCCTTGGCCTCTCTCTCCTGGTGGTTGTGGCGCTGATCGTCTGGATGGCGACCGGCGAGATCAAGATGGCCCGTGATGACGCGCCGCCGGAGCCAGAAGCGGAGCAGCAGGAAACCACACGGGTAGAAGTGCAGCGCCTGGAAGCCACCATTTATCAGCCCACTCTGAAACTGCAGGGCCAGTTGGAGCCCTGGCAGTCGGTTACGGTCAGTGCCCGCGCCGCCGGCACGGTTGAACAATTGAATGCGCAGCTGGGGGAGGCGGTGGAAGCTGGCCAGCCGTTGTTGGCGCTGTCTACGGATGGTCGTAACGCGGTTGCCGAACGCTGGCGCGCCAGTATCCGCAAGCTCGAAGCAGATCTTGCGGCGGCACGGCGCCTGAAAACCAATAACCTCGTTGCGGAAACCGAAATCCTGGGCCTTCAGAGTGAACTGTCTGCGGCGAAAGCCGAGCTTACAGGAGCACAACTGGCCCTTAAGCACCTGCGGCCAGAAGCGCCCTTCAACGCGGTAATCAATCGCCGGGAGGTTGACCCGGGCACTTTGGTGCAGGTGGGTACGCCGTTGTTTGAGCTGGTGCAGATCAACAGGCTGAAAGCGACAGGCCAGGTGCCACAGCAACGAGTGCGGGACGTTGAGCCGGGCCAGATGGTTGAAGTGAACCTGCTGGACGGGACAACTCTGACTGGCACCGTCAGCTTCGCGGCCAGTGCTGCAGATGCCCAGACCCGCAGCTTCGCAATCGAAGTGGAAGTGAGAAATCCGGAGCTGAAACGAGCCGCCGGAGGCTCTGCCAGCCTGAATGTTCTCCTGCCTGAGCGCAGAGCCATCTTTATCTCGCCTGCTTACCTCAGCCTTGATAAACGCGGCCGCCCCGGCGTGAAGTATGTGGATGAGCAGGATCGGGTGGTTTTCAGCAATGTCACACTGCTCAGTGTTTCTAACGAAGGTGCCTGGGTGAGCGGGTTACCCGACCAGATCCGGTTGATCACGCGGGGCGCCGGTTTCGTTACGGAAGGCGAAACCGTGACCCCGGTTGAACGTTCAGAGCAGCGGGACTGAATGCCATGCGAGCTCTGATTTCGGCGGCCATGGACCGCAGCCGTACCACTCTTCTGACCTTTCTGTTTCTGGTGCTCGGCGGAACGGCCGCTTACCAGGCCATTCCCAAGGAGTCGAATCCCGACGTCACCATTCCCATGATCTACGTGGCCATGGTGCTCGATGGCATCAGCCCGGAAGACGCCGAGCGCCTGCTGGTGCGTCCCATGGAACAGGAACTGCGTTCGCTGGAAGGCATCAAGGAAATGCGCAGTACCTCGGCTGAGGGGCATGCCTCGGTGATGCTGGAGTTTGATGCCGGTTTTGACCCGGACAAGGCCCTGCAGGACGTCCGGGAAAAAGTGGATACCGCCCGCAGTAAACTACCGCGGGAAGCCGATGAACCCCGGGTGCATGAAATCAATGTCTCGTTGTTCCCTGTTTTGTCTATTGGCCTGTCCGGGCCGCTGTCTGAACGCGAGTTGATCACCGTGGCCCGCCGCCTTCAGGATTCCATTGAAGGCATTCCGGAAGTGCTGGAAGTGGACATCGGTGGCGACCGGGAAGACCTGCTGGAAATTGTTGTCGACCCGCAGGTGCTGGAAAGCTACGGCATTGATTTTGACCAGCTCGCCACACTGGTCAGCCGCAATAATCAGTTGGTGGCGGCGGGCTCACTGGACACCGGTCATGGCCGCATGGCCCTGAAAGTGCCGGGGGTGATCGAAAATATCGAAGATGTCATGTCGATGCCGGTGAAGGTGAGCGGTGATACCGTCATTACTTTTGGCGATGTCGCCATGTTGCAGCGCACCTTCAAAGACCCTACCGGTTTTGCCCGTATTAACGGTGAACCGGCTCTGGTACTGGAAGTGTCCAAGCGTTCCGGCGCCAATATTATCGAAACCGTGGAGCAGATCCGCGCCCTGATTGATCAGGCCCGCCCGCAACTGCCGGATACCCTGGATATCCGTTACATCATGGATCAGTCCGACGAAGTTCAGGATATCCTTTTCGATCTTCTCAATAACGTGATGACAGCGATTGTGCTGGTAATCATCGTGGTGATTGCCGCTATGGGCCCGCGCTCGGCAGTGCTGGTGGGGCTGACCATTCCCGGTGCCTTCCTGACCGGCATTCTGGTGATCTGGAGCATGGGCCTCACCCTCAATATCGTGGTGCTCTTCAGCCTGATTCTGGTGGCCGGCATGCTGGTGGACGGGGCCATTGTGGTGTCAGAACTGGCAGACCGGAATCTCGGCGATGGTCAGCCGGTTAGGGAGGCCTGGGTGAATGCTGCGTCGCGCATGGCCTGGCCGGTGATAGCCTCCACTGCTACCACGCTTTCAGTGTTTGTGCCGCTGTTGTTCTGGCCCGGCGTGGTGGGTGAGTTCATGAAATTCCTGCCAATGACGGTGCTGATCTGCCTGATCGCTTCTCTGTTTATGGCCCTGGTGTTCCTGCCGGTGATGGGCGGTATCAGTGGTGGTCGTCGTTCCCGTCAGCAGAATCCGGAAGGGCGGGCCATGGGGTTCTACCGGAAGATTCTGGCCATTTTACTGGGCCGACCGGGCCTGACTCTGCTCGGAGCGCTGATGCTGATTGTGTTGATCTACGCCACCTATGGCCGCTTCAATCACGGCGTGGAGTTCTTCCCCAGTGTCGAGCCGGATTCGGTACAGGTACAGGTGCGCGCCCGGGGCGACCTTTCGGTCTGGGAACGCGATGCCATCGTTCAGGAAGTGGAGCAGCGCCTGCAGAACATGCCTGAAGTGAAAGCCCTGTATGCGCGTTCCATGCTCAGCTCCGGTGACCAGATGGCGCCGGATGTGATCGGCGTTTTACAGTTTCAGTTCACGGATTGGTTTACTCGCCGTCCCGCCAGCGAAATACTGAGAGATTTTCAGCAGCGTACATCGGACATCCCCGGTGTTCAGCTGGAATTCCGCGAACAGGAAGACGGGCCGGCTCAGGGCAAGCCGGTGGAGTTGCTGGTCAGTAGCATGGACAGCTCGGAACTGGATGCTTATGTCGATCAGGTTGCGGACCAAATGCGGGAAATGGGCGGCTTTGTTGATATTGAGGATGACCGCAGCCTGCCTGGAATCGAGTGGCGCCTGAAGGTGGACCGGGAAGCCGCTGCCCGTTTCGGCACCGATGTGTTGAGTGTGGGCAGCGCCGTTCGCCTGGTAACCAACGGGCTGGTACTGGCCACTTACCGGCCGGAAGATGTTCGCGATGAGGTGGATATTGCCGTGCGTCTGCCCAACAACTGGCGGGAACTTGACCAGCTCGAGCGACAGACCATCAACACATCCCGGGGCCAGGTACCTCTGGCCCAGTTTGTCACCCTGGAGCCGGGCGACAAGACCGGAACCATAGTACGGGTGGACGGCCAGCGCACGGTGACGATCAAGTCCGACGTGGCCGCCGGTGCCCGAATGGACGTGCTACTGCAACAATTACAGGCAGAAATGCCGGAACCGCCACAGGGTGTATCTTTGCGGGTGGCCGGTGAAAATGAAGATCAGCAACAGGCCGCCAACTTCCTGATATCGGCGTTTCTGGTGGCCATTGGCCTGATGGTGCTGATCTTGCTGACCCAGTTCAATTCCCTGTACCAGACACTGCTGGTTTTGTCTGCGATTGTGCTATCGACAGCCGGGGTATTGCTGGGCCTGCTGCTTAATGGTCAGCCCTTCGGCGTAGTCATGGTCGGCATGGGTATCATTGCTCTGGCGGGCATTGTGGTGAATAACAACATCATTCTGATTGATACCTTCAACCAGATGAAACAGGAGGGCATGAATGCTTTTGATGCGGCGCTGGAAACCGGCTGTCTGCGTTTCCGGCCAGTGCTGCTCACTGCTATCACCACCGTGCTCGGGCTGATGCCCATGGTGCTCAGTGTGAACGTGGATCTGTTGTCGCCGTCCCTGGGGCTGGGAGCGCCGTCCACGCAGTGGTGGACTCAGTTGTCCAGTGCTATTGCCGGTGGCCTGGCTTTCGCAACGTTCCTGACCTTGCTGGTTACACCTGTCTTGCTGGTACTTGGAGAGCGAGCCGGCCAGGGCTTGCGAGGCCTGACCGGCACTTTGCACAAACACGATGATCAGTGACGAATACGGTCTGCCAGTTCCTGAGCCTGGTGAGCCATGGCCTCCAGCTCCGGCACGGTGCGCAGGTTATCCTCGGCACTCTTGTGCATGGCTTCTGAGATTTCAGCGACTTCCGTGACGTTGCGATTAATGTCTTCACTCACGCTGGTTTGCTCTTCGGCTGCGGTGGCGACCTGAGTAGTTGCGTCGTTCACACTGACCATTCGCTGGGTGATGTCTTCCAGGGTTTTTCGGACCGCTTCCACGGAATCACTGCTCTCCTGTGCCACGACTTCGGAGGCTTGCATGTATTCCGTGGCATCTTGCGAGCCGCTGCGAATATTGGCGATGATCTCGTCAATTTCCACGGTTGCTTCCTGAGTCTTAGCGGCCAGGTTCCTGACTTCATCCGCGACGACGGCAAAGCCACGCCCGGCTTCGCCTGCCCGGGCAGCCTCAATGGCAGCGTTCAGAGCCAGCAGGTTGGTCTGATCGGCAATCTCGCGAATCACCTGCATCACGTCACCCACCCGCTGGCCACTTTCTGCCAGTTTTTTCACGGTTTCGGTGGAACTGTGAATCTGGTCGGTCAACCGGCCCATACTGGCAACCGACTGGTTGATCTGCTCATCGGCATGACGGGTCTGTTTGGTGGTTTCGTCCACCTGACTGGCGACTGAGGCAGCGTGGCTGGCAACATCCTGGGCAGTGGCTGACATCTCGTTCATGGCGGTGGCTATCTGATCAATGCGCTGGTGAGCGCGATCGGACTGGTCAGACACTGTGTCTGCGTTGGTACGGATCACGCCGCCAGTTTGTGCCAGTTGCTCCGCGTTGTGTTTAAGCATTTCACCGGTTTCCGACAGAAACCGATGCAGGGCTCGGGCGGTATCGGCCAGTTGGCCCAGCTCGTCCGGACGTTGCATTGTTACCGGGTTGCTCAGATTACCTTCGCCGATATAGCTCAGTTTGCCGATAAGCTCCTGAGTCGGCCGCACGACCGAGCGCACCAGAACGATCAGGCAGGCAAGGGTGCCCAGTACAATAGCTACCAGCAGAATGCTGCCCATCAGCCAGGTGGTGGCGGTGGCGTCCTGTTTCAGCTGGCTGGAGTGTGAAATGGCCGCATTGCGTATAACCTCGGCGGCTTCCGCTATCAGTTTTGCCGGCTCCCGGTCGATACCCGAAACGGCCTGGTCGCCGGCTCCGGGCTGATATCCGGAAGCCACAAAAGCATTAAAGCCTTCACGGTAGGCTTCGCCCATTTTCCTGTGCGCGCGCTGGAAACGAGTCAGCAGGGTTTTCGCTTCAGGGTTGTCGATCTTTGGAATCAACTGGTCCAGGTGTGTCTGGATATCGGCTTCGGTAGTCTGGAATCGCTGCCAGTACTTTTCCCGCTGACCGTCATCACCCCCGCGGATCAATACATTTTTCCATTCCTGAACCTGGGTTTTGAATTCATTCAGGATGTCCTGGGTCTCAAGGGCATGGGTCATTTGCTGGCTGATTACCCTGTCGTATTCCTCTTGTGTGTTCAGGGATTCATTGAAGTAGAAACCGGCAACCACGGCAATCAGCAGGTTGGCCAGTACAACGATAGTCAGAACCCGGTTTAGTATACTTTTGAAAAACCAATGCATGAGCAGTAACCCTGTTTAAACAGTGAGCTGGGCGGTATTATTCCGGCCCTTTTGACGACGGTTTGGCCCGTCAGATCTATTACCTTTTTATCGGCTGTAATTCCCAATGCTGAACCCTCTGACTGAAATTTATCGCGACCAATGGCTGTTGGCGGTGCACAAGCCCGCGGGGCTTCTGGTGCATCGCAGCCCCATCGACAAACACGAAACCGAATTTGCGCTGCAGTATGCTCGGGCGCTCAATGGTGGTGAACATGTTTACCCGGTGCATCGGCTGGATCGGCCGACATCCGGTGTGCTGTTGTTTGCCCGTGACCCGGACACCGCCCGGATGGTCGGCCAGGCAATGATGGCCGGTGAGGTTTCGAAAACCTATCTCGCTGTGGTGCGGGGCTGGACGCCGGAATCAGGGGTTATTGATCATCCGTTGAGGGAAGAGCCGGAAGATCGTCGGGAAAAGCATCAGGAGCAGCCGGTACGCGAAGCGGTGAGCCGCTATCGAAGGCTTGCGATCACCGAATTGCCGGTGGCCATCGAGCGTTATCCCACCAGCCGCTACAGCCTGGTGGAGTTAACACCGGAAACCGGGCGCAAGCACCAGTTGCGCCGGCACATGAAGCACATAAGCCACCCGATTATCGGCGATGCCAACCATGGCCGTGGGCGGCATAACCGTTACTTTGCAGAGCGTTTCGGCGAAGGCCGGTTGATGCTGGCTGCCACGCACTTGGTGCTCAACCATCCGGTCACTGGTGAGGTCGTATCCCTGTGCGCGCCCCCGGAAGACAGCTTCAGAAAAGTGCTTGTTTTGTTCGATGAGATCCACGAAGACTGGCATGCCTGGTTGGCAGGTGATTGAAATTCATCATGTTCGGTATTGATTGAAATCACTGTTAATAGCACTCCCCCGGCTTTAAGCTGAAGGTTAAATTTTTACATGGAATGGCTAATGGATCTCGTGGAACCTGTCGTCCGCGTCTTTCTCGGCATCTTCTTTCTGATGATTGGCTTGCAGTTTTCTGCTCGCACGCTGGGGCTGTATCAGCGAATGGGTTTTTCCCACATCAATTACGGTGCCCGTGGTAATGCCACCTGGTGGCACCGGCATACGTTCAATGTGTTCAGGGCGGCCATTCTTCTGATCTGCCTGGTTCGAATCGGCGTGGATGTTGATCCATGGCTGGGCGTATTTCCCTGGCTTTACCAATGGCCGGTGCTGTTGATGGGAATGCTGGTTTTAATGGTGTCGTTTACGGCGGTGAATTATCTGCAGGCTTACATGCACGACGACTGGCGCTCGGGCATCGATGAGCATCCCAGAGAGGGCAAGCTGGTGACCGAAGGCCCCTTTGCCCGCAGCCGGAACCCGCTGTTTCTGGCGGTGATGACGGGGCAGTTGGGGTTCTTCCTGGCATTACCGAGCGTGTTTACGCTGGTGTGTCTGATAGTCGGTGTGCTGGTGATCACCCGGCAGGCCAGGGAGGAGGAAAAAGCCCTGGCGCACCAGTTTGGCGAAGTCTACGAGGAATATCGCCAGCGGGTTCCCCGCTGGCTGTAGCTGGCTGGCCTGATCTTCTTGAGGGTTACTGGCCCTTGCTGCGGGCTTCTTTGATCACATCGTAGGCGTGGCTGATTTCCCGGGTGCGCTCTTCCGCCATTTCCCGCATGCTTTCCGGCATGCCCCGGCCGGCAAGTTTGTCCGGATGGTTCTCGCTCATCAGCTTGCGGTAGATCTTTTTGATTTCGGCATCCGACGCTTCCGGAGATACGCCCAAAACCTTGTAGGCATCGTCTATCTGCTGCGTTGTTGAGTAGTTGCTGGCACCGCCTGCCTGGCCGGCGTGAGCGCCGCGCAGCATGGCTTCAAGCTGGTCAACCTGGCTTTCCGGCAGGCCCAGCTTGCGGGCAATATGCACCAGCATTTCATGCTCTGCCGGGTGTACCTGGCCGTCAGCGGCTACTGCCGACACCTGAACCTGCAGGAACATCTGCAGGAAAGAGGGCTGCCGACCTGAGGCCTGAATAAAGCGGTCCAGTTCGGCGTCCAGGTCGAAGTCATCGGACTTGCCCCGGTTGAACGCCGCTTTGGCCATGGCTTTCTGGGATTCATTCAGGCGGAAGCGCAGAAACATGGCTTCGGCCATGTCGATCTCATCCTGACTGACCTGCCCGTCGGCCTTGCACAAAGCGCCCATTACCGCGAACACAGATTCGATAAAGCCGGACTGGAGATTCTGAAGCCTGTTGATCAGGCGGCTCTTCATGCGCTTGAATAGAAACGCCCCGAGCGCGGCGCCGATCAGAAATCCGGGGAAACGGCCAAAGGCGTAACCGATCATCCCGCCAATAAATATTGCGAACAGCATCCAACAGTCCTTAACAGCTTGAAATTGTGTAACTATACGGGTTTTTGTTCAGGGCTTCATGAACAGGCTTTCATCGACCGCGCCCATTTTCGATCATTAAAGGCATAAGTGCGAGTGCTTTGGTAGCCTGTCGGAACAGAAAACGGGGAAATCAGGCTCGAATCCTGCGAGACCTGCAAGAGGGTGTGGCGCTATGACATTCGACTTGTTTGAACATGACGGCCCGGAAAGCTGGTCTGAGCGCATCTGCGACGGTGCTGTGGTGCTGCGCCGGTTTGCGAGCGCGATGGCCCCGGCGCTACTGGAAAGCATCGGCGAAATTGCCAGTCAGGCCCGGTTTCGGCGGATGGAAACACCCGGTGGGCACACCATGTCCGCGGCCATGACCTGTTGCGGCGAATCGGGCTGGGTAACGGATCGCAGTGGCTACCGCTATCAGCGGCAAGATCCAGAGACTGGCATCTCCTGGCCGGACATGCCGGAAGCATTTATGAGCCTGGCCACCAAAGCCGCCGAGACAGCAGGCTTTCGTGACTTCCAACCCGACGCCTGCCTGATCAACCGCTACCAGCCCGGGGCCAAAATGGGGCTGCACCAGGATAAAGACGAGCAGGATTTCTCCCGGCCCATCGTCTCGGTTTCTCTGGGACTGCCCATCGTGTTTCAGATGGGTGGCAAGAAGCGCAGCGATAAACCACTGCGTATTCTGCTGGAACATGGCGACGTGGTGGTCTGGGGTGGGCCGGCCCGGCTGAACTACCACGGCGTGTTAACCCTCAAGCCGGGAGACCATCCTTTAACGGGTGCCTGCCGTTACAACATCACCTTCCGCAAAGCCCGCTGAGAATCTACTGAAACCAGGCAACTAGCAAGCCCGCAGCCAACGACAACACCATGGGCACCGCCACCAGCAAGCCAGTCTGGCGATTGCCTATGCTCCAGGCCATGCCGGATTTCACCAGATTATTCACCGCCGCTGCGATAACAATACCCAGTACAGCAGTACCCATTGCCAGGTTCTCGTTGGACATACGGGTAAGCGAAAGTGTGATGGCATCCACGTCGGCCACGCCAGAGGTAGCGGCGAGGGCATAGATGCCGGCATCGCCGAAGGCATTCTTGAGGAACTCGCCGAGCAGCAGAATACCGGTAAGCAGCGCCCCGAATACCAGTGCCGAGGAGAGATCGAGGGGGTTCTGGCTCAGGTTGGGCTGGCTCACTTCCGCCTGGTGTGAATGCCTGCGCCAGATATAGAAAGCCGGGCCGTATAGAAGAATCGTCATCACCGCCACCGGCCATATCAGGCTGGGCAACAAGGCGGAGTTGATGATCAGGCAGTAGATCAGGATGCGCGGAAACATGGTGCCGCAGGCAATCAGAATGCCGGCCGCGAACTGGGGGCTGAAGTCCTCATTCCTGGCGGCTTGCCGGGAGAAATGCAGAGTCAGCGCGGTGGAGGAGCTGAGCCCGGCAAACAGGCTGGTGAACAGAATGCCCTTGCGGGCCCCGGCCACCCGGATGGCAAAATAGCCCACGAAGGAAATCGAGGCGATCATCACCACCATGTACCAGATTTCCCGGGGATTGAGCACGCCGCCAGGGCCCATCTTTTCGTTGGGAAGTAACGGCAGCATGACAACCGAAATCAGCAGCAATTTCAGGGCGGCATCCAGCTCATGGGATTTGAGCTTCTGTATCCAGCCGTGGATCTCGGCTTTATTGTCCAGAATCATGGCAGTAACGACGGCAGCAGCAGTGGCAATCACCGGATCAACCGCCACTGCAATGGCCCCGAAGCAGAAGGTCAGCACCATGCCGACCAGGCCGGTGATGCTGAAATTACGGATATGTGCCAGGCGCTGGCTGTAGGCCACCAGCCCCATGGCGACAACGCTGATCAGCAACACCGGGAACGCCCACACCGTAACCTCCGCGGCCAGAATCGCGGAAATGCCGCCCAGCAGGCCGACCAGAGAAAAGGTGCGTATGCCGGCAATGCGTTCGCCGGATTTCTGTTCCCGGGCATCCCAGCCACGCTCCAGCCCGATGATCGCGCCCAGCAACAGGGCGATGGCCAGATGAAAGGTGGTCTGATTGTTCGTCAGGAACTGACTGGCTACATCATCCATGCAGGCATTCTCCGGATAGTGAGGGTTCGCAGGTTACTGAAGTTTCGGGCACTATACTGAAAAATGCGCCATCGCAACGAAATAACAATTTCAGCTGTCACAATAACAAGCATAGCGAATCCAAGGCGAGGTGAAGATGTTGCAAATAGTGTCCTGTATCGATGATTCCCGTGCCGCTCCGACAGTGTGTGACTATGGCGCCTGGGCCAGCCGGCATCTGGAAGCGCCGCTAGTACTGCTGCATGTTCTGGATGAAGAGGGCGATCCCTCCGAGCCGGATCTGGCCGGGAACATTGGCCTTGGCAGCCGGGAGCAGCTGCTGGAGGAATTGACTGAGCTGGACCGGAAACGCGCAAAGCTGGCGCGGGAGCACGGCCAGCATCTGCTTGAGAAAGCGGCGGAACGCGTGAAAAGCGGCGGCCTGACAGACGCCGTCAAGCGCCAGCGGCACGGCACCCTGACCGAATCGGTACTGGCCCTGGAAAAAGACACCCGGCTGTTTGTGATGGGCCTGCACGGTGAGAGCAGTTCTGACCGGGAATTGCACCCGGGCGGCCAGTTAGAAACGGTGATTCGCAGTGCCCACCGCCCGATATTGCTGGTGCCGGATGAATATACCGAGCCCAAAAGCGCCATGGTAGCCTTTGACGGCAGCGAAGCGGCTTTCAAAGGGGTGGAGTTGATCGCCAACAGCCCGGTGGTTAGAGGCATGCCCCTGCATCTGGTGATGGTGGGCGCTGATACCGCTGACCGCTGGGAGCAGTTGAAGCAGGCCGAGAAAATGCTGGCCGGGCTCGGCGTGGAAATCACCCTGGCGATTCGGGCGGGTGATGTAGAGCCGGCGTTGCACGAATACCAGGACGAACACGACATCGATATGTTGGTGATGGGGGCTTACGGCCGCTCCCGTATTCGCCAGTTTTTTGTCGGTAGTAACACTACCAAGATGTTAAAAACCTCGCAGAAGCCGATAGTGATTCTGCGCTAGCGGAGGAAGATCATGGGGTGGCCTGGCTACAGGGCAATGCTTGCGCGCAAACTGATGACCCTGGTGCTGGCAACCCTGATGACGGGTTGCTCCAGCGCCTTGACGCCAATTGACCATGAACAGGATTCGGGAGGCACACCGGTGGCCGGGTCTTTTATTCTGGAGCAAAGCAAAAAACACCTGAATGCCGACAACGGGCAGTCGGCTTTTGCTTTGCTGGACACGGGCCGCGATGCCTTCCTGGTGCGCGCTGCGCTGATAGAAGCCGCCAGTGAGAGGATTGACGCCCAGTATTACATCTGGAACAACGATGCCACCGGCCGGTACCTGGCTGGCCGTCTGTTGGCGGCTGCCGACAGAGGGATAGAGGTTCGGCTGTTACTGGATGATATCAACGTGGCCGGCCAGGATTCGCTGTTCGCTGCCATCAACACCCACCCGAACATTGAAGTGCGCATTTTCAACCCGGTTCGCGCCCGAAGCGGGGTGGGGCGCCTGTTCTCTCTGGCGGCCAATTTCGACCGCATCAACCGCCGCATGCACAACAAGAGTTTTGTGGTGGACCGCCAGGCCGGCATTACCGGCGGCCGGAACATTGGTGACGAATACTTCGACGAAGACCCGCAGAAGAACGCCCGGGACCGGGATGTGATGGTACTGGGGCCTTTGGTCGATGACATGTCTGACAGCTTTCTGGCCTATTGGGGTGACGCCTGGGCCTACCCGGTTAACCGTCTCTACCAGGGCACGGAGGCCGAATTCACGAAAATACTGGACCGCCTGAACGAGGAAACCACTGGCCCCCTGAGCTTACACGCCGACCCGCCGCGCGAAAGGCCGGCAGCAAAAAAGCTGCTTGAGCCATGGTTTGCGGCCATGACCCAGGCGCCGGGGGAACTGGTGTTCGACCCTCCACCGGAAGACCCCGAAGCCCCCGCTGATACCCCGAAGCCGACCGCAAAGGCCCTGTACCGCTTGGTCGATTCCGCCCAATCGGAAATTCTGATTGAATCGGCCTACCTGATTCTGTCGGATAAACAGCTGACCGAAGCCGTCGGGTTCAGCAATCCGGATATTTCCGTGCGTGCGTTGACCAACTCCCTGACCACCAACGACCTGCTCACCAACCATTCCGGGTACGCCCGCTGGCGCAGGGAAATGCTGGAACACGGCATGGAATTGTACGAATTGCGCCCGGATTCCCCCGCCTGCCGGCGCTGGGTGGCAGAAGATATAGCCTGCCAGCGCGGAGGCGTAACCCTGCACTCCAAAGCCGTGGTGTTTGACCGGGAGACCCTGTTCATCGGCTCGTTCAACGTAAACCTTCGGTCGATCTACCTGAATGGCGAGACGATCCTGATTATCCACAGCCCCCAAATGGCACAGACCGTAGCCGACGACATCCGCTACGCCATGGCGGCAGAGAACAGCTGGCAGGTGAGCCTGGATGAGAACAATGACCTGATCTGGCAAGCAGGGGAGGAAAGCTTTGATCATGAGCCGCAAGTGGGGCTCTGGACCAGAATGAAGTCCCGTTTTCTGTCCTGGCTGCCTATCTCGAAGTATCTTTAGTTTGCGTGGTTGTGTTGCGGGGTTAACGCTGCGCTAATGTGCACCGCTTGCGTTGTCACCATTGAGTGGCTTGTTAGCAGCTTCTGCTTGAAGACGCTCAACCAGCCACACCTTGATGATAGATTGGCGGGTAACGCCAATGCGCGCTGCCTCACGATCCAACGACTCTACAACCCAACTCGGAAAATCGACGTTGATTCGCTTCTGTTCCTGATTGACGCGGCGAGCGGAAGAAAGGTCAAGATCATCAACGATATCTTCCTGACCTTCTTCGAATTTTTTATCGAAATCTTTAGCCTTCATAGAGCTCAACCTCCTTCTTGCGAGAGCGCCTGACTGAAATCAGTCGAACACGACCTTCCCTGTATGTGACGACAGCCGACCAGTGCTTTTCATCAATTTTGCCTACCAGCAAAAACCTTGGCTCATCCTCTGACTTTGCACGGAATTCCAGAAGATACGGATCTTTCCACAGCCCCTGGGCAGCCACGAAGTCGATACCGTGCTTATCCAGATTGGCCTGGCTTTTGGCTTCGTCGAATTCGAAATCATCCATGAGTATAAATTATTCCTTTTTTACTCAACTCGCAAGATTTTGAAGGGTACCTTAGCCGCTAATGCCAGCTATAAGCGGCGGCCGGAATAGACTTAATAGCAATGTTATGCTTTGAGTCTGGCACGGAGCTCCTCAGCTGTGTAGGTGAGAGGGCTCATGGCCATAACGAGGCGAAGCCGCAATGGGGAAGGCGCCGCTATGTCTGCGTTGTTATGAGTAGCTGCCGCCATGAAGATACCTAATGCCAATTCAACGACAAATGACATCTATCCAAACGCGCCTATTTCACCGACCCATTGAGGGAGTCCCAAAAATTCCTTCAACAGATCGGTAGGTTGCCTGTTTCCGAAAAAGGCCGGCCATGGAAATAAACGTCAACTATCAGGTTTTGTCCTGAACCCATGGTTCGTTTATTCACTATTGAGTTTCCTGACTATTTCATGGTTTTCATGGGCCTACAAGCGAGGCGGGTCAAAAATAATGGGCTTTCTGCCATTGGCCGCGCTCAGGCAACGTTCCCCGCCGCTACGCCAGAGGCCCAGGCCCACTGAAAGTTATGGCCGCCCAGATGGCCGGTTACGTCCACGACTTCCCCGATGAAATAGAGATCAGGCTTGTCCAGAACCGCCATGGTTTTTGATGACAACTGGCGGGTGTCCACGCCGCCAAGGGTGACTTCGGCAGTTCGATAGCCTTCGGTGCCGGCGGGTTTGACTGTCCAGTCACTCAGGGTGTGTTCGATGTGTTCGATGTCTGAGTTGCGGTATTCCTGTAACGGCCCCTGCCAGCCCTGCAGTTCGTTGAAGGCCTGGGCGAAGCGTTTGGGCAGGTGCTGATTCAGGTAGTGGGCGAGGGTGGATTGCGGTTTTTCCTTGCGTAGCGCCAGCAGGTCTTCCTGAATTTTCTGCCCGGGCAGCAGGTTGATCTGTACTTCATCGCCGGGTTGCCAGTAGCTGGATACCTGCAGCATGGCCGGGCCGCTCAGGCCGCGGTGGGTTACCAGCATGGGCTCTTTGAACGGGTGTTGATGGCAACTGGCTTCTACCGGGCAACTCACGCCGGAGAGGGGAGCCAATTGCGCTTTGAGTTCCGGCTGCAAGGTAAAGGGCACCAGGCCGGCACGGGTGGGCAGCACCTTCAGGCCAAACTGCTTGGCCACTTCATAACCAAAACCGGTGGCGCCCATGGTGGGGATGGACAAGCCGCCGCAGGCAATCACCAGAGATTCGCAGCTCAGAGTGCCGGTGCTGGTCGCCAGACGATAGCCGTTTTCTGTTTCCGCCACTTTGCTCACGGAGGTCTTCATTCGGATTTCAGCGCCGGCCCACTCGCATTCGGTGAGCAGCACGTTGAGGATATCTTTCGCGCTGTCTTTGCAGAACAACTGGCCGGGGGCTTTTTCTTCATGTTCCACGCCATGGCGGTCCACCAGTTCCACAAAATCCTGCGGGGTGTAACGCTTGAGCGCGGATATGCAGTAATGCGGGTTATCGGAGAGGAAGTTCGCCGGCGTACTGTTCAGGTTGGTGAAATTGCAGCGCCCGCCACCAGACATCAGGATCTTCTTGCCGGGTTTGTTGGCGTGGTCGAGCACCAGCACCTTGCGGCCACGGTAGCCGGCGGTGGCGGCACACATCAGCCCCGCTGCGCCGGCGCCGATGATGATTACGTCGTAGTGGGGTGTGGATGCTGCCATTGATTGTTCACCGCTGTAAAAACCGGTGCGCAGTATATCAGTCTCAAGGCAGCTCTATGGAGCCTTCCATAAAGAAGGCAGCCTGGCCCGCGATGGCGACGCGTTCGCCTTTCAGCTCACAGCGTAATTCACCCCCGCGTGCGGAGAGCTGTTTTGCCTGTAGTGTGGTTTTGCCAAGCTGTTCCGCCCAATAGGGCACCAACACACTGTGTATCGAGCCCGTCACGGGG
>Ga0306868_1001038_pt1 | contig 15696 bp, 13 predicted proteins | sample AntRauTorckE6832_FD_190411 | JGI IMG/M metagenome (GOLD analysis project Ga0306868, IMG submission 190411) | Saline lake microbial communities from Rauer Islands, Antarctica - Metagenome Torckler E6 #832 (v2) (version 2) | ecosystem: Environmental > Aquatic > Non-marine Saline and Alkaline >... | reverse complement strand
GGGCTTACCCGAATTTAAGCTTTTGGAGAGAGCATAAGACCTAACTTAATCTACCATTTGGTATGCTTTAAGTAGGCAATTCTCTATGAATAAAGAATCCTCGCAGGCTTGCCCCGAGGAGGGTCAACGGAACTACAGGTGAAGTAACACCTGCTTTAATTATACCAAATATTGCATCAGAAAATGGAGCAACGATTATTGAAGTTAATATTGAAAAATCAAACTTTACTGATAAGATTACTGATTATTTTTTAAAAGGCAAAGCAACTGTTGTTATGAATGAACTTTATGAAAAATTAATAAAATAAATTAATTGTTTATTATATGGTTAAAATTATTTAAATTTGCACTACATTTTTCACAGTATAACGTTCCTGTCCAGTTTGAATTTCCACAATAAGGACAGATGATTTTTTTACTCATAGTTTCGTTTCCTCCTATTTATTTTCTGTACACTCTTATGTTTTTACCATATTTTTAGCAACTTGTAAAGGGGGTGGACCAATTTGTTTAGTAATAAAAATAAAGAAAAGAAGATATATTATTCTGGTATAGGCAGCAGAAAGGCTCCCAAAGATATATTAAATGTTATGGAAGAGTTGGGGTTTCAATTAGGTAAAAGAAACTATATATTGCGATCAGGTGCTTCTCCAGGTGCTGATTCTGCTTTTGAAAGAGGAGCTTCAAAGTCAAATGCAGACTGTGAAATATATTTACCGTGGAAAAATTTTCAGAACAGAGAAGGAAAAAATTATATAATTGCAGAAAAGATGAACAATTATAAAAAAGCTAAAGAGATTGCAAGGAATCATTATTATAAATTCGAAGGTTTATCCGATGATTCCCAAAAACTAATTATTAGAGACACTTATCAGGTTTTAGGTAAAAATTTAGATACACCATCTGAATTTGTAATTTGTTGGACACCAGATGGATGTATAACTGATCGAGATAGAAGTATTAAAACAGGTGGTACAGGGCAAGCAATTTCTATTGCAAGCAAATTGAAAATACCAATTTTCAATCTGAAATTAAAAGAACATAAAAAAAGAATTAAGGAATGGCTAGCTAAATTATAAAAAGCTATTTTCAAAAAATGAAAATGGCTCATCATTTATCATATATTTTTTTAAATATTATATATCTAAAACATCTCCAGATAAGGTAGCAAAAGCATAAACAGATTGACCTACATGGCAACCCAAGGTTGGACTAATTCTTTCTGTAAATAATTTTTTATCGATATTTTCAGGTATTTTATTACTTATTTGGTTTATTAATGATTTAGCTTGATTTTTTCTATCCCCATGCATAATTCCTATCCACGCTTTTTTGCTATCTTTAATATTATTAACAAGAATTTCTCCCATTTTCTTAAGTGTTCTTTCATTGCCTCTTACTTTATCTAATGGATTTACTTTTCCAGTTTCTGTACTTATTTCTATAATAGGATTTATATTAAAAATTGTTCCTAAAAATGCTCTTGCTTTACCAATCCTACCGCCTTCTTTCATATATGTTAAATCTTCTACTGTAAAAATACACTTTATATTTTCTTTTGCTTTATGTATTCTGTCTATAATTTCTTCTAATTGATAGTTGTTTTCTATAAGGTTAGCGGCTAATAATACTAAAAACCCTAAACCTAAAGAAATTGATGATGAGTCAATTACAGTAACTTTATTATTATCTATATCGTTAGATGCTAATGCAGCAGAATCATAAGTACCACTCAAACCTTTAGAAACATGGATTGATAGAATGTGATCATAGTCCTTCAAAAGATTATTATAGATAGTTTCAAAGTCATATTTAGATGGTTTAGATGTTTTAGGCATGTTTTTATCACTTTCGATTAGTTTGAAAAATTTATCAGGATTAATATCAACACCATCTACATATTCTTTAGTACCAAAATGCACTTTTAGTGGTACAATATTAATATTATAGCTATCTATTAATTCTTTATTTAGATCACAAGTACTATCAGTTACTAAACCTATTTTCATTATATACACCACCTAGATATTTATAATTAAATTATATCTTTGTTTTTAAAATATATCAAGCCAAATTAAAAGAGGTAAATAATTGTTCTTCAAGAATATATAATTTAAAAGGTGGGTGAATTAAAAATTGGAGAAATCAAATAAAAAAGTGATATATTCCTGGGTATTATATGATTGGGCAAATTCTGCCTTTGCAACAACAATTTTAGCTGCTGTATTACCTATATATTATAATGATGTGGCTGCTGTAAACCTACCTGATAATTTAGCGACATCTTATTGGGGTTATACCCAGACAATAGCAATGTTAATTATTGCATTAATAACACCAATATTGGGTGCTGTTGCTGATTATTCAAAATCTAAAAAAATATTTCTTAAATTTTTTGTATTTATTGGTGTAACAGGTACTGCTTTGCTCTTTTTTATAGTTGAAGGTAGATATTTATTGGCTTCAGTATTTTTTATTTTAGCGAATATAGGTTTTTCTGGTGGAAATATTTTTTATGACTCGTTTTTACCAATAATTACAAAAAAAAGTAAGATTGATTACATATCTTCACTTGGATATGCAGCTGGATATCTTGGTGGGGGACTATTGTTGTTAGTTAATCTAATAATGATTATGAAGCCTGAACTGTTCAATATATCAACTGTTACTATGGCAACCAGAATAGCATTTTTGACAGTTGCTGTTTGGTGGATGGTATTTTCAATTCCAGCTTTTATAAATCTTCCTGAATCAAGAATTGGTTTAGGTAAATTTACATTGGGACCCTATGTGAAACAGGGTTTTAAACGTGTTTTAAGTACTTTTAAAAATATTAGAAATTATAAAGAACTCTGGAAATTTTTAATTGCATTTTGGATCTATAATGATGGCATCGGAACTATTATTCGAATGGCTACAATTTATGGCCGCGAAGTAGGGATTGGTCAAAATGATTTGATTGGTGCTCTACTTTTAACTCAAGTAGTGGGAATACCTTTTACATTAATATTTGGTAAAATTGCCGAAAAGATTGGAGCAAAAAAAGGTATATATTTTGCATTATCAATTTATTTAATTATAACTATTTTAGGGTATAATCTTGATTCAGCCTTAGATTTCTGGATATTAGCTGGATTAGTCGGTACAGTTCAAGGAGGAGCACAAGCTTTAAGTAGATCATTATATGGTACCTTAATACCTAATGGAAAAAGTGCTGAGTTTTATGGATTTTACGGGATTTCGAGTAAGTTTGCCGCAATAACTGGTCCTTTTGTTTTTGCTTTAGTAGGTCAGCTAACAGGTTCATCTAGGTATGGTATTTTAGCTGTAGCAGCATTTTTTATTTTCGGTATGATAATGCTTTATACTGTAGACGTGAACAAAGGTGTTGAAGAATCTATACAATAGTTTTCAAACAGTTATCATTTTAGATCAAAACAGATATAATATTATAAAAAAATAATTAAAGAAAAGGGGTATAAATAATGGTTAAATTATTTGAATGTATTCCAAATTTTAGTGAGGGTAGAGATCGAGAAAAAATCGAGCAGATAGTAAAACCTTTTAAGGAAAATAAAAAAGTAAAATTGCTAGATTATTCTGCTGACAAAGATCATAACAGATTGGTGGTTACACTACTTGGAGGTGCAAAAGAACTTAAAAGTACTGTTTTAAAAGCAATGGAAACAGCTATCGAAGTAATTGATATGAATGAACATAAGGGTGAGCATCCCAGAATGGGAGCAGTTGATGTAGTACCATTTACTCCTGTAAAAAATGTAGAAATGGAAGATGCAGTCAAATTAGCTAATGATGTAGCAAAACAAGCTTCAGAAATGTTTGATTTACCTATTTACTTATATGAAGAAGCTGCTAGAGAAGATAAAAGAAAAAATCTGGCTGAAATTAGAAAAGGTGAATATGAAGGGTTTAAAGAAAAAATAAAACAAAAAGAATGGAAACCTGATTATGGTCCTCAAAAGTTACACCCCACAGCAGGGGCGACTGTAATTGGAGCAAGAATGCCGCTAGTGGCTTTCAATATAAATTTAGATACTGACAGTATAGAAATTGCAAATAAAATTGCTCGTAAAGTGAGGCATTCAGGAGGAGGGTTAAGGTTTGTAAAAGCTATTGGCATTGACTTAACTCAAAGGGGTATTACTCAGGTATCTATGAATATGACAGATTATACCAAAACTTCCTTATACCAATCATTTGAAATGGTGAAATTTGAGGCTAAAAGATATGGAGTAAAAGTAATCGGTAGTGAATTGATTGGCTTACTTCCTGCTAAAGCATTATTTGATGTAGCAGAATACTATTTAGGGTTAGAGGACTTTAAAGATAACCAAGTTATGGAAAACAGGTTACTGGAGGACTTTTAAATGCTATTAATTAATAACATTGGACAGTTAGTTACTGTAGGTGGCAATACACCAAAAAAAGGAAAAGAAATGAATGATCTAAATATCATCAAAGATGCCTATCTAGTTATAGATAATGAGAAAATAATAGATTTTGGTAAAAAAAACAAAATAGATGACCGATCAAAGTACAATAAAGTGATTGATGCTGAAGGAAAAGTAGTTTTACCAGGATTTATTGACCCACATACACATTTTGTTTTTGCAGGAGACAGATCACAAGAATTTAAAATGCGTCTAAAAGGCATACCTTATATAGAAATATTAAAAAAAGGTGGTGGAATATTAAGTACGGTTAAAGCCACCAGAAGAGCAAGTTATGATAATCTGTTGAAACAGTCTAATAAAAGACTTGATAAATTTCTTAGCTATGGTGTTACAACAGTTGAAGGCAAAAGTGGTTATGGACTTGATAAAAAAACTGAAATAAAACAGTTAAAAGTAATGCAAGAATTAAATAGTCGTGATGATATTGATGTGGTTTCTACCTTTTTAGGAGCTCATGCAGTACCTAAAGAATACAAGGGGAAATCTGAAGAATATATTGATTTTGTAATAAAAAAAGTTTTACCAGAAGTTGCAGAAAAGAATCTGGCGGAATTTTGTGATGTGTTTTGTGATGATGGAGCATTTTCATATCAGGAATCTGAAAAGTTATTACGGTCTGCAAAAGAATATGGTTTTAAACTAAAGATCCATGCTGATGAGATAAAAAATACAAAAGCTTCAAAATTGGCAGGAAAGTTAAATGCAGTTTCAGCTGAACACCTTCTTAAAGCTTCCACTAGTGGTTTAAAAAGCATTAAGGAAAATGATGTTATAGCTGTATTATTACCACTTACTGCATTTTCATTACAGGAAAAATATGCAGATGCCAAAAAAATGATAAAGATGGGAATTCCAGTTGCTTTAGCTTCTGATTTAAACCCTGGTAGCAGCTATTCTCAGTCCATACCTTTACTTTTATCCTTAGCTGTTATGTATATGGAAATGACACCAGAAGAAGCAATAACTGCTTTAACTATTAATGCAGCTTGTGCTTTAAATAGAGAAGAAGCTATAGGTAGTATTCAAAAAGGTAAAAAAGCTGACTTAGTTTTATTTGATACTACTGATTATAATCACTTGTTTTATAACTTTGGTGTCAATTTGGTGGAAAAAGTTTATAAAAACGGTAGACTTGTTTTTGATAATGACTTAGAAAAAAGAAAAAGCCAAAAGGAGGATTTTTAAATGATAAGTGATCTTAATCCGGTTAAAAAGATTAAATTGCCAGATAGTCTGCCTGATAAAGAAGAGTTCCGTGATGATATAAGGAGGGCTCCTAAAAGGGAATTAACTTTAAATGAAAATCAAATAAGACTGGCTTTGAAAAATGCTTTAAGATATGTTCCAAAACACTTGCATGAAGAAGTAGCCCCTGAATTTCTTGAAGAACTAAAAACCAAAGGTAGAATTTATGGTTATCGTTATCGTCCAAAGGGGGAAATAAAGGCTAAACCGGTTGATGAATATGAAGGCAATACTCTTGAAGGTAAAGCAATTCAATTAATGATTGATAATAATTTAGACTTTGATGTAGCATTATATCCTTACGAAGTAGTTACTTACGGTGAATCAGGACAGGTTTGTCAAAATTGGATGCAGTATAGATTAATAAAGAAATATTTACAAATTATGACTGATGAACAAACCCTAGTTGTTCAGTCTGGACATCCTTTAGGATTGTTTCCTTCAAGGCCAGAAGCACCACGTGTTATTGCAACAAATGGTCTTATGGTAGGTATGTTTGATAATGAAGAGTGGTTTAATAAAGCAGCAGCTTTAGGTGTTGCAAATTACGGGCAAATGACCGCTGGTGGATGGATGTATATTGGACCTCAGGGAATAGTTCATGGAACATATATAACTTTACTTAATGCAGGTAGATTATTTTTAGATGTGCCCGAAGATAAAGACTTAAGCGGTTATCTATATATTAGTTCAGGTTTGGGTGGAATGAGTGGTGCACAAGCAAAAGCTGTTGAAATTGCAGGTGGTGTAGGTGTAATTGCTGAAGTTGATAAGTCAAGAATTGAAACTAGACATAAACAAGGTTGGGTATCAGAGGTTTCATCTGAACTTGATGAAATTTTCAAGTGGGTTAAAGAGTATAAAGAAAAAGAGAAAGCAGTTTCAATTGCTTATCATGGAAATATAGTTGACTTATTAGAGTATGTAGATAATAATAATATTGAAGTTGAACTAATTTCAGATCAAACTTCCTGTCATGCAGCATATTCTGGAGGATATACACCTGTAGGTTATAGTTTTAAAGAAGGACGAGAGTTGTTAAATAAGAATCCTCAAGAGTTTAAAGAGGAAGTTGATAAGACACTCCGTAAACATTTCGATGTATTAAAGAGTCTGGTTCAAAAGGGCTCTCAATTTTGGGACTATGGAAACAGTTTTATGAAAGCAGTATTTGATGCCGGTGTAAAAGAAATAGCTAAAAATAAGACAGATACTTCTGAAGGTTTTATCTTTCCTTCTTATGTAGAAAATATTATGGGACCAATTTGTTTTGACTATGGATATGGACCGTTTAGATGGGTTTGTTTAAGTGGTAAAAAAGAAGATTTAAGAAAAACAGATCAGACTGCTATGAAAATGATTGATCCAAACCGCAGGGCTCAAGATAGAGATAACTACCACTGGATTAAAGATGCTGAAGAAAATGATTTAGTAGTAGGTTCAAAAGCAAGAATCCTTTATGCAGATGCTGAGGGAAGGGTGGATATAGCATTAAAGTTTAATGAATTAGTTCACAAAGGAGAAATTGGACCGGTAATGTTAGGTAGAGATCACCATGATGTAGCTGGTACTGACTCTCCTTATAGAGAAACTTCAAATATTAAAGATGGTAGTAATATAATGGCTGAGATGTCAATCCATTGTTTTGCAGGTAATGTAGCAAGAGGAATGAGCATGGTTGTAGAAAGCAATGGTGGTGGTGTTGGCATTGGCAAAGCTTTTAATGGTGGATTTGGTTTAGTTTTAGATGGCAGCAAACGAGTTGATAATATAATCAAAAGTGCTCTAGATTGGGATGTTAATGGTGGAATTGCTAGAAGAGCATGGGCAAGAAATGAAAATGCTTTAAAAACAGCAAATGAATGGAATGAAAAAAACAAAGGTAAAGGACAGATGACTATACCAAATGTAGCAGATGATAAATTAATAAATAATTTATTGGATAAATAGGGGGATAAATATGACTTTTGCTAATATGACGTTAAAAGAATTTACTTCTAAACTTTCAAGTAATTCGCCTACACCAGGTGGTGGCAGTGTAGCTGGACTAAGCATATCTTTAGGAGCTTCTTTGGCATCAATGGTTGTTAATTTAACAAAAGATGGGTCTTTAGATAAATATAGTGATGATCTAAAAGAGCATACTGATTTTGCTTTAGAGTTAATTGATAAAGATGCTAATAGTTTTAATAAAGTTATGGATGCATTTAAGATGAAAAAAGATACTGATCAGGAAATTAAAGAAAGAAAAAAGGTTATTCAATCTGCTTTATATAATGCTTCATTAACACCGCTTGAAACAATTAAATTGGGGGTTGAAGTACTAGAAATTACTAAAGAAGTAGCAAAAAATGGTAATAAAAATGCAGTCTCAGATGCAGGTGTGGCAGCATTAATGGCTCTAGCAGGTGTTAAAGGTGCAGCTTACAATGTTTTTATTAATTCTTCATCATTAAGTGATGATAAAAAGGCAAAAGAACTTGAAGATAAAACAAATAAGTTAGTTAAAAAAAGTGAAAAATTAGCAGATCAGGTTGAGGAAATATGTCTTAGTAAATTATAAATTAATTTTAAAAAGAGGGTCTTATATCAAAATAAGTCCTTCTTTTTTTACGTAAAATATTTAGAAAGAGGAGATATATTTTGTATTATATTAATGGAGAAAACTTAAGTATAAAAAATATTGATGAAATAATATTTTCTGATCAAAAAATCGCTTTAACTGAAAAAGCCAAAGAAAAAATTTTGAAGTCAAGAAAAACAGTTGAAAAATTGATTGAAAAAGGAGAAGTCATATATGGATTAAATACTGGATTTGGCAAGTTCAGTACCAAAAAAATATCTGCAGATAAAATCATTAAACTACAAGAAAATTTAATTATCAGCCATGCTGCTGGAACTGGAGATCCACTGGATGAAAAAATAGTAAAGACTATGATTTTATTAAGAGTAAATGCTTTAGCAAAAGGATATTCAGGAATCAAATTAAGTACTTTAAATACATTAATTAAAATATTTAATGAAAACATTATACCTCTAATTTTTGAACAGGGTTCAGTAGGAGCAAGTGGAGATCTAATACCACTGGCTCATATGGTTTTACCTATATTAGGCAAAGGGAAGGTTAGATATAAAGGAAAAATAGTTGATAGTATAGAGGCTTTAGAAAATGAAGGAATAAAACCAATTAAGTTAGATAGTAAGGAAGGACTTGCTTTAATAAATGGTACTCAGATGATGTCAGCTATTGAGTCCTTAAGCATTATAAAGGCTAATAGATTAGCAGCGACTGCAGATATGGCTTTGGCATTATCATTAGAAGGGTTAAAAGGAATCAAGGAGCCCTTTGATGAAAGGATTCACAAATTACGTCCTCATCCTGGACAGATTAAATCTGCCGCTAATATAAGAAAATTAATAAAAAACAGTAATTTGATGGAAGATTGTGATGATAATAGGGTACAGGATTCATATACTTTAAGATGTGGACCACAAATTCATGGGGCAACTAGAGATAGTATTTCTCACTCAATTGAAATAGTGGAAAGAGAAATTAACTCTGTTACTGACAATCCTTTGATTTTTCCTGAAGATGAAAATGTACTTTCTGGAGGTAATTTTCATGGCCAACCACTTGCATTAAGTAGTGATTACTTAGGCATGGCAGTTAGTGAACTTGGGAATGTTTCTGAACGTAGAACAGCTAAATTAGTTGATGGAAGTTTAAATAACGGATTAGAAATGTTTTTAACAGAACATGGAGGTCTAAATTCAGGATATATGATAGCACAATACACATCTGCTTCAATAGTATCAGAAAATAAGATTTTAGCTAATCCTTCAAGTACTGATTCAATACCAACTTCTGCAAATCAAGAAGATCATGTTAGTATGGGTTCCATAAGTGCTAGAAATTTATATAAAATCTGTGATAATGTAGCACAGATATTAGCTATTGAACTAATAACAGCAGCACAAGCAGTTGATTTAAGAACAGACAATCCAAAACAAGATTTAGGAGTTGGCACCTATAAGATTTATAAGTTGATTAGAGAAAAAGTAGACTATTTAGACGATGATAGAATATTATATCCTGAACTAAAAACAATTAAAAAATTGATTGAGTCTGATTTACTGGTTAATGAAATAGCTGGAATGACTGATATGTCTTAATTTTCTGATTTATTATATTTATTTGAAACTAAGCATTTTCTCTTATATAATGTTAAAACATAATAATAAACATAATTTAAAGGAGGAGAGTAATGAGTAGAAAAAACAGTAGTATTCTTATTTTGTTTTTGGCAATTAGTCTTATCTTAGTAGGTAGTATTGGAGTATTTGCACAGAATAGTAAAGTAACGGTGGCTGTCGATGCACCGCCCAGAACTATGAATCCACATGGATCAGATGCTGATTCCAACTTATCTGTAATGAGCAACTTTTTTGAAGGATTAGTTCAAAGAGATAGTAGTGGTGAACTTAAACCAGCTCTTGCAACTAGTTGGGAACGAATTAATCGTCTGACCTGGAGATTTGAATTAAGAAAAGGTGTTAAGTTTCATAATGGTAATGACTTTACATGGGAAGATGTTCAGTACACTTTTGCTGAAAGAATGGAAAATCCTGAAGTTTCAGAATTCATTTCATTTGGATCAGCAATTGAATCAGTAAGTAGAGTTGATGGGAATGATTGGGTTATTGATATAGTTACTAAAGATCCAATTCCATACTTTATTCAAAATTTGCATCAGATTTTTATTGTGGATAAAGAGTCTACTTTAGAAAGATCACAAGGTGAAGTGGGAACTAAACCAATTGGTACAGGGCCATATGTTTTAGACCAGTGGACTAAAGGTTCTTATATTAGAATGACTGCCAATGAAGATTATTGGGAAGGAGTTCCCGAAGTAAAAATGGCAGAAATTAGACCAATTACTGAAGCTTCCACCCGTTTAGCTACAATTAGTAGTGGTGAAGTTGATGTATTACAAGGAGTTCCTGTAACTATGTATGAAGCTGTTGAAGGCAACCCAAACTTGGAAGTTATTACAAGACCTTCAAGAAGAGCAATTTATTTGGGATTAGCCAATAAGGAAGGTACTCCGTTAGCTGATATTAGAGTTAGACAGGCAATGTATATGGCAATTAATATTGATGAATTAATAGATAAGGTAATGTTTGGACATGCAACTCCAGCTGCCCAAATACCTGATCCACCAACAACAGGATATAGTGAAAAAATTGAAAGACTTCCATATAATCCTGAAAGAGCTAGAGAACTTCTAAAAGAAGCAGGTTATGAAGATGGTTTTGAAATCACACTTTCTGCTCCAAATGATAGATATGTTCAAGATGAACAAATTGCATCTACAATTGCTAGTTATCTATCTAAAGTAGGAATTGATGTTGAAGTTGATGCAAAACCTAAATCTGTATACTTTGAAGAAGTAATGAATAATGAATTAGATTTCCATCTCATAGGGTGGTTTGATGGTTCCTATGATTTCGGTCGTTCTTATTCAAAGTTATTACATGCTGTAGAACCAGAATCAGGTTATGGAAGTACAAATGGAACTGCTTATGCAGACCCTGTTGCCGATCAATTATATGAACTAACTAAAAAAGTAGTTGATCCTGATATAAGAGGAAGTTTACTTGAAGATTTAAATAGACTGGCAATGAGTAAAGAAAATTTAGCAGTAATTCCATTACATTATCAGGAAGATACTTATGCAGTATATAGTGACAGTCCTGTGGAGTTCAATCCAAGATCAGATACCTGGATTGTATTTAAGGAAATGTCATTTAAATAGATTTATATTCTAATGTTAATGAAAAATATGCATGGGGCTATTACTTAATAGCTCCATGTTTTTTATATTAAATATATGTAAGTCAAATAGAAGGGAGTATCAATAATGAGTGCTTACATTGGAAGAAGAATTATTCAAGGAATAGTAGTATTATTATTAGTGTCCTTTATTGCGTTTATAATATTTCAATATTTAGGTGATCCGGTAATGTCATTAGCCGGAAGATATGCATCACAAGCTCAACGAGAAGAAGTTAGAAGATCTTTAGGTTTAGACAAACCTTTTTACATACAATATTTTAATTTTTTAACTAATGCTTTGAAAGGAAACTTTGGGATGTCTTATGTTTCAAGGGTTCCAGTTATTAATTTAATTTTAGAAAGATTACCTGCAAGTATAGAGCTTGCTTTAGTAGCGGAGTTATTTGCAATTATATTTGGTATTTCTTTTGGTGTTTATGTATCTGCTAATCCAAAAAATATTTTGAGCAAATTATTGATGACCGGTTCTTTATTTGGAGTTTCTTTGCCAACATTTTTAGTTGGAATATTATTAATATATTTATTTACAATAAAATTAGGTATTTTGCCATCTTCGGGTAGAGGAACTACAGTTAAATTATTAGGTTTTTGGAATAGTGGTTTACTAACCTTTGATGGTATAAAACATGTTATTATGCCTGCTTTTACTTTGGGGATGTTTCAGATGGCATTACTATTTAGAATAACTAGAGGTTCTATGATGGAAGTGCTGGGAGCTGAATATATAAGAACGGCATGGGCAAAGGGTTTGAAAGGGAATAGAGTTTTATTCAAACATGCTCTGCGTAATGCTTTGATACCAGTAGTAACAATGATTGGTCTTCAGGTTGGACAATTAATAGGATTTTCAATTGTTACTGAGAGTATATTTCAGTGGCCAGGAGCAGGAAACCTTTTATTAAATTCACTTTATGAAAGTGATTTTCCTGTTGTTGCAACATATGTAATAATTGTTGCATTAATTGTAGTTATTTTAAATGTAATTGTTGATATTTCATATGCATTTCTAAATCCCAAAATAAGGTATAATTAAGGTGATGATAATATGTTTAATAAAATAAATCAATTTAGGAAATCTAAATTTTTCAGGCATTTCTTAAAAAAACCACTTGCAATTGGCGCTTTATTAGTAATCACATTGTTATTTTTAGGTGCTGTATTTGCTCCATTAATTGCACCACAAAATCCTTATGAAATGGAAAAATTAAGTTTATCAGATTCTTTATTACCTCCCATTTGGATGGAGGGTGGTCGTGCTCCGTTTTTATTAGGAACTGATGTACAGGGTAGAGGTATATTTAGCACTATTTTATATGGAAGTCGTACTTCCTTTATAGTTGGTTTTAGTGTGGTTGCAATATCAAGTATTCTGGGAGGCGGAATTGGTCTTTTTGCAGGTTATTTTGGTGGAATATTTGACTCCATGGTAATGAGGGTTGCTGATACTGTCTTATCTTTTTCTAAAACTTTAATCGCAATGTTACTGTTAGGAATTTTTCAACACAGTAGTATGCTTTTAGTAATTTTAGCAATTGTTATATCAGACTGGGTGCAGTATGCCAGAACAATTAGAGGAGAAGTTCTTTCTGTAAAAGAAGAAGAATATGTATTAGCCAGTAAAGCAATTGGTGGTAGTAACCTAAGAACTATATTCAAACATATACTCCCTAATTCTATTTCTCCTTTACTAGTAGTTGGGGCTGTAGACTTTGGAATAGCAATTATGTTAGAAGCTACTTTGAGTTTTTTAGGGGTAGGTGTTCCAGTAACTCAACCATCATTGGGAATGATGATTTCTCAAGGCCGAAACTTCTTATATGCGGGTAAATGGTGGTTAATTGTATTTCCAGGGCTGACTCTTATGGCAATTGTTTTTAGTTTAAATTTAATTTCTGATTGGTTGAGGGATGAAATTGATCCCAAGGTTAAAAACATATAAAACCTCTTTACTTGAGAAGGATATATCAATTTAATATTGAATATTTTAATATAACCAGAAAAAGGAAGGAAATATCTTCTAATGTATAATTTCAAAAAGAGGTTTGAGGAAAACTATAATAATAAAAATTTGATAGAGCATAATGATAGTTTATTATTAGGGATATCTGGGGGACCAGATTCCCTTACTATGTTAGATTTGTTTTATAAAATTAAAGATAAATATAATCTTAAGTTAACAGTTTTTCATTTAAACCATTCTTTTAGAAAAGAAGCAGATAATGAAGCAAAATTTGTGAAAAAAATTTGTAACCAACGAAATATTGAACATATAATTAAAAAGTTTGATGTACCTGATTATGTTAAAACAAATAATCTATCTCCTGAAGAAGGAGCAAGGGAAGTTCGGTTTAAATTTCTTAAAGATATTTATGATAAAAGAAATATTGACAAGATATGTTTAGCCCATAATAAAGATGATAATGTTGAAACAGTCTTATTTAATATATTTCGAGGTAGTGGAACAAGAGGATTGTTAGGTATAAAGGACAGTATCTCTTTATATGGAATGAAGATAATTCATCCTCTATTACTATTTTATAGATCTGAAATTTTGGATTACTGTGAAATTAATGATTTATCCCCAGTATTTGACCCTAGTAATGACAGTAATTTATACAGTAGAAACAGGATAAGAAATAATATTTTGCCAATGATAGAAAAACAAATTAATCCTAATGTAAAAAAATCTGTAATCAGACTATCAGATATAATTATGGAAGATTATGATTTTATTGATAAACATGCTAAAAACTCTTTGAAAAAAGTATTAATAGAAAAAAACAGTAAAAGATATGTTTTTAATTTAGATAAAACAAAAGATTTACATCCTGCAATAATAAAAAGAATAATTAATACAGTCCTAGTGGATATTAAGGGTAATATTGATAATTTTTACTATAAACATTATAATTATATAATAGAATTCATCAAAAATAATAAAACAGGTGATTTATTAGAACTGCCAGATGATATCAAATTAAAAATATCTTATAATAAGCTGCTTGTTTTTAAAGGAACTCTTGATATTGATAAATCATTTGAGAAATCAATTGATTCAGAAGGAAGCTTTAATCTACCGTTTGAGCAGGGTATAAATTTTGAAATAATTAACAAAAAAATTGACTGGAGAAATTATAATGAAAATAATATTTGTTTAGTTGATTTTAATAAGGTAATATTTCCATTAAAAGTTCGTAATAGAAGAGATGGAGATAAATTCATACCACTTGGGATGAATGGCCATAAAAAGGTGAAGGATTTTTTTATTGATCAAAAAGTCCCAGATTATCTCAGAGATAAAATACCGATTTTGTTTAATGGTGATGGTAAATTGATCTGGATTTGTGGATATAGAATGGATGATAGGTTCAAATTAAAAAAATCGAGTAAAAAAATATTATTAATTAAATACCATAAGGAGGACTAAGAGTGGAAGGAAAACATATTTTTGATGATGATATTTCTGAAATCATTTTAACTGAAGACCAGATTCAAAAAAGGATTAAAGAATTGGGTGCAGAGATAACCAAAGCTTATGATAAAGAAGATGATATCATAATGATTTGTGTGTTAAGAGGTGCTGTATTATTTATGTCTGATCTGGCTAGACAAATCAATTTACCTGTAGTATTTGATTTTATGGATGTTTCCAGTTATGAGGGTACTACTTCATCTGGTATGGTTCGTATTATAAAGGACCTAGAAGAGAACATTGAAGGTAGACATGTATTAATAGTTGAAGATATTATGGATACAGGTTTAACACTAAAACATGTTATTGATTTATTAAAAACAAGAGATCCTGCTGATATAAAAGTAGTTACATTACTAGATAAACCAGATAGACGTACAGAAAAAGAAATAAAAGCAGACTTCAATGGGTTTGAAGTACCTGATAAATTTGTTGTTGGATATGGACTGGACTATCTAGAAGAATACAGAAATTTACCTTACATAGGTGTATTAAAGGAAGAGATGTATACTTAAGTATGAAGGAGTTTCCCCATTTTTTAAAATAGCAGAAACTCAAAGTTATCAACAGGCAAAATTGTGGATAAGTTACTCTTAGAAACTCTTAAAATAGATTATCCACAGATTACGTAAAAAAGGTGAAACAAG
>Ga0306868_1001034_pt1 | contig 15733 bp, 14 predicted proteins | sample AntRauTorckE6832_FD_190411 | JGI IMG/M metagenome (GOLD analysis project Ga0306868, IMG submission 190411) | Saline lake microbial communities from Rauer Islands, Antarctica - Metagenome Torckler E6 #832 (v2) (version 2) | ecosystem: Environmental > Aquatic > Non-marine Saline and Alkaline >... | reverse complement strand
TGATCACTGTAGAGCACTTCAAACCTACTTTCATCAATTATGGGAAAAATATATTCCTGAAAAGGATGAGCCCAGCAGTTTTTAAGTATTTTTTTAAGATATTTAGGCATAACTAAGACAGAATCATTAAAATTCATTTGTTGATAAGCATTTTTACGAAACATAAAATCACCTCATTTTATACTATTTTATATCTTAATTATATCAAATAAACACTTATATATCAACGTTTATTCTCTTTTTTATTATTTCATTTTGCTATTTAAGAAAACCTAATTTAATGGCTCTAGATCAGGTGGATTAGAAATTATTAAATGCTTTTTGTGTTGCAACCCTAATAAGCATAATTACAGGAACGCGATCTAATTTTTCATTCAAAAATAATCTTTTCATTCGAGAAATGGATTTAGATTGAATTTTTTGCACTCCAATATCACCTCACTTTTAAATAAATAATATAAAAAATGAAATTATAGTAATTGGCAGAACTTAGCTAAAGCTAATAAATTATTCCTATATTTTATAACTCTATCAATATTACAAAAATAAATAGTCCTTTTAAAACCAATTGAAAATAATTGTCATTTCTTTCCTAGCAAAGATTATAGCACATATAATTATGTTTGCAAAGGTTTCCATTATAAAGAAAATTAATGGTTACAAAAATAGTATTAGTTTTATTTATATGAAATTTACTGTGATTCAATAAAATAAATAGTGTAATGTTCTCAAATTTTTGAACTAGTATAGGTAGTTTCCAAAAATCTGTTCTAAATGGCAGTTGTTTAGTTAGCAAAATCTAAACACTAAAAGTTAAGTTATTTAGATTTCTTTTATGACACGCCATTATTAATTTTTGATTTAAAATTTTAGTCATTGAATTCTCTTATTAGTGCATTCGCTTCATTTTTATGCTTAGTTCCAACTAAATTGAAAATTTTGATAATTTATTAACATAAAGGTTCAATTTATGATATGATATAATCGTGATTATATAAAAAACAAGTTTATATTCATTAAGGGGGAAAAATGTCAGAAAAACAGAGTAAAAAAGTCAAGTTGAGCAGTTCAATCAAAACGAAATTATTAGTTATCCCATTGTTAGTTGTTTTTATCGGTGTACTCATCATGGGTGCTGTATCTTCCTACATCACGAGAGAAAACTTATTAAATGAAATGCAGGTCAACGGATATGCAAGACTACGAGAAGTAATTACTCGTATTGAAGACAACAAAGAAGCATTAGATACAATCAATAATCAAATTGAAGAAAAAATTCATGTGGCTGCAACAATTATCGTGAATAACCAAGACCAATTAAATAATGCTTATTTGAATAAGGTAGCTAATGATCTTGGAGTTTTAGAAATTAATTGGTATGATTCTAATGGTGTTACACTTTATTCAACAGTTGATGCTTATGTTGGATGGACACCAGATGAAGGGCATCCAGTCGAGGTTTTCATGAAAGGTAATGAATCCTTTAAAGTTGAGGACATTAGAATTGATACCGTTTCTGGAGAGTCAAAAAAATATGGTTATTTAAAAGCTAATAACGGCCAGTTCGTACAAGTTGGGCTAGATGCTGCTGCTGTTCAAAACTTAACAGAAAAGTTCTCTTATCAAAATATCGTAGAAGAAATTGCATCAGATGAATTTTTAGAATATGCTATTTTTATCGATCAAAACTATAGCTCGATAGCCCATAGTGACCGTGAACTGATTGGTTTTGAGTATACTGATGAAGGTACACACACAGCTGCAATAGAAGGTAAACCTTATAGTCAAATTTATTACTATGAACCTTCAGAAGTGAATGTTTATGATGTTCTTTATCCAGTAATAATTGATGGTGAGCATCTCGGTGCTTTATCTATCGGGTTTTCTATGGTTAACATAGAAAATGCTATAAAAAAGAATAACATGTTTTTCGCCTTATTAGGTTTAGGTATCTTTCTTATTATTGGTTTTATTTTATATTTCTTTTCAAATAAAATAATTAAGATTATTAACCAATTAAAAGTAAACTTAGAAACCATTGCTTCTGGTGATTTTTCAATAAAAATTTCAGATAAGTTACTTAGCAGAAAAGATGAACTAGGAATTATGGCTACTTCCGTACAAGAAACTGTCAGCGTACTAGGCACTACTTTAAAAGAGGTTCGCAAACAATCCAAAGAAGTCAATGGTAATGCAGATGTTTTAGCTGGTACTTCAGAAGAAATGTCGCGATCTTCTCAAGAACTTGCAGAAACTATCCAGCAAGTAGCAGAAGGCGCAACAAATCAAGCAAATGATTTAGATGATATTATTCACTCATTGTCTGAACTGACCTCTAATATAGACCAAGTCTACTCTGAACTTGGAGGCGTTAAATCTGAAACTGATCATGCTGAAGGTAAAGCCGTTGCTGGCAAAAAGGAAATGGATACTTTAGTTACTACTATAACAGAAATACAAACTTCTTTTAATGAAGTGGCTTCTATGATTGAGAATTTAACGGATTCTATCCAAGAAATTAGTGGTATTACAGACTTAATTGCTGGTATCTCTGAACAAACTAATCTTCTAGCCTTAAATGCTGCCATCGAAGCTGCAAGAGCCGGTGAACATGGGAAAGGTTTTGCCGTTGTAGCAGACGAAGTTCGAAAATTAGCTGAAGAATCCTCACAATCTGCACAACAAATTACTAACCTTGTAAACTCAATTGTCAAAGAAACGGATGAAGTATTGACTACATCGCGAAAGGTGGATGCATCTGTAAAGGAACAAACAAAGTCTGTTGATAAAACAGAAGAATCCTTCGGCGAAATCTTAAATGCTGTTGAAAATATTTCACCATTAATGAAAAGAACTTATGATGTTATGGACAATATTATTAACTCTAAAGAGCTTGTTATGTCAAAAGTTGAGGGTATTAGTGCCATTACCGAAGAAAACTCTGCAGCAACTCAGCAAGTTGCAGCTGCCTCAGAAGAAATGACAGCTTCTGCCGAAGAAGTCGCATCTACAGCAAATTGCTTAAGTGATGTTGCACAAACTTTAGAAGATGATGTTTCAAAGTTTATTTTTGAAAAATAAATAAGTTGTAAAACTCAAAAGAGCCAACCTTATGATTCCTCATAACAGTTGGCTCTTTTTTTTATATTCTTCAAAACTATCAACTAGTACATTGTCCAATTGATTAATAAGACAGTTCTATCTTAGTATTAATCCTACCTCTTTCTTTCCAGTATGACTTCATAACTACTACCTGTTGAGCCTTTATATCCCATTGGTATATATACTTGTACCAATCGCCATCCATCCTTTGCATGTTCTTCTATAATTTCTCTTATTTCTTCAGTTGAGCGATCAACTTTACTCTTAGTTGGAAAGGTACTGTTAATAGGTACTTCTATAAATTTATATTCAAACACTCTTAATTCTCCTTTAGATTTTTCATATGTTGGTCATCGCTTTTATTTTTTTGAAAACTCTCCTTTGAGTAAATAAACATAGTCATATTCCTTTAAAAGTTCTGGTTTTTCTTCATACTGCTGAAGCCCATAGACTGCTGTTGAACCATCAGAATCAAATAAAAATATTTTTAAAATAACTTGTTTTTCATTGTCTATTGCTATTTTTTCCATATAACTGCTAGCAATGGAAAAGCTTTTATCTTTTAAAAACGCGTCATCTGATTCAAATGCCACACTAGATATTTGTCCTTCACTTTTAACAGATATACGCCAATCATAGGTTTCATTCTTATTTACTTTTACAGCAATAGATCCTTTTTCACTATTAAAACTTGATAGCATCTTTCCTCTATTTTCTAATAACTCACCCTCTTTATATACCTCTAACCAAATAGAGATACTTTTATAAGTTCCATCTGTTTCAAAATCATAGATTTCTATCGTATCATTAAAGCCAATAAGCGATAACAGATCTTTTTCTGATGGTGTTAACTCTCGAGGATAGATTTTGTTTTCATTCATGCTATTCTCTTGAGTTATGTCCTTATTACAACTGATGACTAAAAAACTGCTAATAACAATGACAAAAACTATTATTTTCTTCAAAACTATACCTCCAGTTTATTCTGTCTCACACAAGATTATTATATCATCTATACTAAATTTTTTTAAGCATCCTTTTATATTTATAAATAATAGGATGAGTTTGTTTTCATTACACTTTGACTTTTAGAAGTATGATAAATCCTTGTAGTAAAAGGATTGATTGACTTTAATCTTTTTGATATAATAATTATGATAATTATTTATAAAGGAGGTTTTCTATAAAATATCATATTGCAATCTTAGGACATGACAATAAAAAATTACTTATTCAAGATTCTTTAAATTTTGATTGGTTCAACTATGAGTTTTTTAAAGCAATAGAACTAGAAAAAATAATCACAAAAAACAACTTTGAATTGATTATAATATTTGACTCAGATGAAATAAATCATATTGATAAATACCATAATAAACTATCGGTCCCCATTATTTTTATTAGTAAAACTAAAGACAAAATTCAAGAAGTAAATACTCCCTTACTACATTATATCAATGAAAATAACTTCAATCCTGACATACTAATGAATAAAATCTATCAATTGACCCTTCACAAAGATTTCGATAGTATAATTGATCAAATCTTAGATGACACAGATATTTCTGTGATTATTTTTAATGAACAACAAAAAATTGTTTATGTCAACTCTCCTTTTACAAGTCAAACTGGTTTTGAAAAAAATGAAATTATAGGTAGAAGTATGAACATATTGCAATCAGATGAACATAGCTTAATGTTTTATGACAATATGTTTGAAACTGTTAGAAACAATCTAAAATGGACCGGTCGATTAAAGATTAAAAGAAAAGATAATAGCAGTTTCTGGGAAGAATGCATTATCAAACCCTTAAATAAATATAACCATAAAAAATATTATATTGTAATTGCTCTTAATAGAAACGATTTTATTATTAGTAATGAAATGTATAAACAAGAAATTGAAATGGCTGTTGCCATACAAAATAGTATTTTACCTAAGCCAATTAAAAAAGAAAAAATCGTCATAAATGCAAACTACTATCCCCTTAATAAAATCAGTGGTGATACTTATCACTGGGAATCTTTAGATAATCATAAGTATATTGTTTTATTATGCGATGTTTTAGGTCATGGAATTGGTAGTGCTTTGGTTACAACAGTTATTAGTTCAATCCTTAGAGATTTAAAAAATGAATGGACAACGAGTGAAGCCTTCTTAAAAGCTCTAAATAATTCAATCATTAAATTATTGGCACAAAATGAAAATTCACAAGATTATTATTTTACAGCAATTTTTTTAGAGATTGATACTTTAGAAAAAACATTGAAGTATTTTAACTGTGGTCATCCACCAATCTATTATTTTAATAACGATTCCTTGGATAAATTACATATTAGAAACTTTCCAATTGGTTTATTTAAAAACTATGAATTCAAATCCAATACAATGAACTATAATGAGTCAACTGAACTTTTATTGTATACTGACGGATTAAAAGATCTAGATATGGATTATGATAGTGGTTTAAATATATTAGAAACCGTCTTAAGACGATATACTGAGGAATCCTCAGACTTATTATCATACATCGAACAAGAATATCTTGAGCACTACTTTGATAAAGTAAATGATGATATAACATTAATCTCAGTAAAACTATTTTAAAGGAATGATGCCATGAAGACAAGCATAGCAAGACAACCAATCTTTAATAAACAAAATGACACAATTGCTTATAAACTGCTTTTTAGAGGTTTTGATACAAAAAAGAATAAAGCTGTTTTTCATGATGGAAGCAAAGCAACTACTGAAGTCATTAAGAATTGGTTGATTAATTTTGGTTTAGATCAATTAACAAGTGATAAACGAGCATTTATTACTTTTACTGAAGAGCTCCTTTTAGAAAAAATGCCTAGACTTCTTAGAAAAGATAGTTTTACCATAGAACTAGAGACAAATATACAATTCTCTAAGAAAGTTATTGAAAGTATTACTGAGTTAAAAAGTGAAGGCTACATCTTTGCCTTTACCATTGAACAAATTAACAAAATGCCTAAAGAAAGAAGAGATTTAATCGAAATTCTAAAATTCGACTTTCTACAATACTCTCGCGAAGAAATTACTCAACTCACATATACTCATAGTATGAGAGATTATGTTTTTCTAGCAGAAAAAATAGAAACCATTGAAGCTTTTAATTATGCGAAAAATTTAGGTTTCATAATGTTTCAAGGATTTTATTTTGCTACACCAACAGTTCTTGAAACCAATGCACTTTCTACAATACCAACAGTTTACTTACAATTACTACAAGAATTAAACAAAGATAACAGTAATAGTAAAAAACTTGCTGAAATTACCAAACAAGATGTATCATTAACATATTCTGTACTAAACATTGTTAATAGTATCGCTTATTATTCTAGGCGGCGTATTAAATCACTAAAGGATGCCTTTACTCGTCTTGGTATGAAAGAAAGTAAGAAAATTATCTATTATAATTTTTTAAAATCTATAACACCAGATGACATCCCAAGTGAACTAATCAAAAAAAGTTTGATTAGAGGTAAGCAAGCTGAATTGTTATCAGTTTCTTTTAATTTAAATGATAGCAAAGAAGAACTTTTTTTACTTGGTTTATTATCTTTAATTAATATTATACTCAAAGATGATATGAAAAAGATTCTAAAAAGAATACATCTTTCAGAAGAAATATGTGAAGCACTTTTGGGAAATAAAAATGAACTTAGTGATGTATTAGATTTAATAATATTATACGAAAGAAATTATGAAGACACTTTTCTTAAAAAAATTAATCAATATAATATTGACTTAGAAACATTTACTAATACATATCTAAGTTCAATTCAATGGAGCGATAGGATTTTTAATTAAAACAAAAAATAGTAATGCTAAATCATAGATTACTATTTTTCTTATTTTATTATATTAATTGATCAATTTTTATCTTACTATTATGTTGTCTTGACTTTCCAATACTTTCATTTGAGTATTCTATCGCCTCTTTAGGACACCACTGCAAGCATGCAAAACAAAATTCACAATTATTTGACCATTCTTTTTGTCCTGAACTTATGACTATATTTCCTCGTGGGCATATACTAATACATTGATTACAATTATCGCAAGCATCGTTAACCCAAAAGTCTTGATCCATAGATTTAAAGTTCTTAACAGCAAATGCATGTAGAGTATTTCCTATGACATTTGCTAAAAAACCACTAGATTCAATTTTTTTATTATCTTTTTTCTTGATTGAACTAATAATTTGATTTTTGCCTTCGCTGAACTTTCTTGGTTCATCCGTTGCAAGTTTTGGGATAATACTCATAAATACATTTTCTCTTAGAAATGTGTAGGCACCTTCGTTAACTGCAAAACCGCTATTTAATGAAACGCCTTTCTTTTTTAAACGATTATTCAACTCAAGCATTGTCTTACCTGGAGTCCCACCACATGTCACTATAGCAAAAATATAATCAGCTTTGACACTTTCAATCCTTTTTAAAAAATCTTCAACTATTCTTGGCATACCCCAAGCATAAACTGGAAAAACAAAACCAATACGTTCAACATTTTTTATTATGATATTATTATTACTATTAGATAAGACTTTAGCAATTGACTTCAGTTCAAAATCTTCAATTTTACGTTGTACTATTTGAGCCACATTTAATGAGTTGCCTGTAGCTGAAAAGTAATAAATGATATTTTTCATATTAATACAAACCTCCTAATTTTATTTTGATTGCTTTGCACTATTAGTTTATAATGTTCATATACAGTATACTTTTTAATTAAAGTTCAACCCTAATATAAAATGAGGTGTAAACAATGACCAAACTTTCAAGAAGAGAACGCGAAAAAAAACGTAGAGCAACAGATATTCTTGATGCAGCTAAAGTAATCTTTGCAAAAGATGGTTTTGAGAATGCATCAATGAATGCCATTGCAGCTAAAGCTGAGTTTTCTAAAAGAACCCTTTATAAGTATTTTGAAGATAAAATTGACTTATATCTAACTGTTGCATTAAGGTTATATAAAAACTTATATAAACATAGCAAGGAACACAGTTACCAATCGGAAAATGGATATGAACAAATCAGAGAATCTTTTGAGATACTTTATAGTTTTTATGTAAAAAATGAAGATTATTTTCGAATAATTTATGACATTGGTACTGTTAGACAATTAACAGATAACCCGAAATTAAAAGAGTTTCTAAAAATTGATCATTATATTTACGATTCCCTACGTCAGTTGATTTTAAAGGGACAAAAAGATGGTAGCATTAATGAAACCATGAATTCACAGTTGACTGCACGTACTTTGATGTTTCTTCTGATTAGTTTCTTTAATCAACTAACAATTACTGGAAAAACATATACTCAGCATATTGGTGTTTCCAGAGAAGAATTTATAAATACTATATTAGATCAATTACAATCTATTTTAAAAGAGTAACCTAGGATATGTTCGATTTTTTAATGTTCATATACAGTGTAAACAATGCACCGTCGGTATACTTTATATAATGATAGATTATATTACTATTGATACTTTGTCAATAAAAAAATTACCTTTTTAAAGGTAATTTTTTAAAATTAATGAATTTTTTAATTCTCATCTACTCTCAGCATCTCAACAAAAATTTCAGATATAATTGGATCAAATTGAGTGCCAGCATGTTCTTTAATTTCTTTTAGTGCATCCTCTTTGGAAATTCCTTTACGATATGAACGATCACTTACCATGGCATCATATGCATCAGCTATAGCTATTATTCTTGCCACTAAAGGTATTTCTTTTCCTTTAATACCCTTGGGATAACCAAGACCATCATAACGCTCGTGATGGGATAATATATCTTCAGCAATTGAAGAATAGGCATCAACAGATTTTAAAATCTGATACCCACTTTCTGGGTGTCTTTTTATCTCTTCATATTCCTCAGTTGTTAACTTCCCTTTCTTATTTAATAATTTTTCTCTTATTGCTATTTTACCAATATCATGTAATAAACCAGTCATTTGTATTTCTTTTACCTTTTGATTACTTAAGCCCATTGCTACAGCAATTTTACCTGCCAATATGCTAACGTGTTCTGAATGCTCTTTTTCTCTTTTGTTTTTTTCATTTAGAGATTCCACAATAGCCTTAATGGTTTGGTGTCGCATACTTTGACTTTCAGAAAGTTTTTTTCTAAACATGTGATTTTCTGCTTTAATATAAATATCTCTTAAAGACTCGTCTAAGTTGACTCTTGATTCCCAACCTATAGAAACAGAAACAATTACGTTTTCTACCTTTTCATCACCAACATGTTTGTATATTCGATCAACTAGTCTTTCGCTATCTTCATTAGTCATATCTTTGATCACAATAGCGAATTCATCTCCACCAATACGCGCAATAACTGAATCTTTAGGACATAATTTTATAATAATTTCAGAAACTCTCATAAGTAATTGATCACCTACAAGTAACCCAAAAGCATCATTCGTTAACTTTAAACCGTTTACATCTAACATAATTATGCTAATAGGTAAGTATCCTTCTTCTTCTAAATCAACTAGATATTGATCAAAATATTGTCTGTTATAAAGTCCTGTTAATTGATCTCTATAACTTAACTTAATAATTAATTCTTCTTCATTCTTTCGATCAGTTATATCTCTAACAATCGCTAAAACTTCGTCTGTTTCACTTTTAACCATTCGGGTCTCAAAATGCTTCTTCTCGCCTTTAACCTCTAAGCAATAATCAAAGCTTTCAACAGAACCATGAGTAATTGCCTTTTGAATACTTCTAATAGCTTTGTCATAGATTGTTTTTGGCATAACGTCTTTTAAATTCTTTCCAATAAATATCTCTTTTTTCTCCACTAACTTGGTTAAATTATTTGTTTGACAATCTAGTAAGTTTCCTTCTTTGTCATAAATAAATAACATATCTGGCAGTACATTTATAATTGCTTTATTGCGATTAACACTTTTTATTAATCGATGATTTTGTAGTTCTAATGCTTTTTTTTGTTCCTTTAATACTTTCTTTGCTTCTAATAAATCCGACGCATGCTTTAAATTTTCTGTAATATCCCTTGTTGTGGCAATTAATAACTCTTCGCCATCTATTTCTAGAATAATTGAACTGGCCTCAATATCAATAACACTTCCGTCTTTTCTTACTTGTTTTCCATTATACTTTTTAGTTGCATCTGATTTTTTACTAAAAAACTTTTGGTTAAAATTCCCTTTTTCCAAAGTAATATCTAAGTCTTCTATTGACATACCAATTAATTCTTCTTTTGTATAACCAGTATCTATAGTCGCTTTATCATTTACATCTTGAATAATACCATCTCTATTAATAACCCAGACAGCATTAGAAAGTTCCTTTAAAATCAAATATAAATACTCTTTATTATATCTTGAAAGATAATCATTTCTCTTTATAGTTGATAAATCTGTTATAATCGTTGATAAATATCTTTGATTATCGTACACATATATTTCTCCTGAAAATAGACCTTTAAGTTTTTTATCATCTTTACTGATTAAGTTAATATGTAGATCTTTTACAGATTTTTCATTACCAATAACATCTAAAAAATCATTGTACGATGAATTTTTTGGTAATAATTGAATATCATTTTTATATTTACCAATGATCTCTTCTTCTTTATAATTTAATTTTTTGCAAAATGCTTTATTTACTTGAACAAAAACATCATTATTTAAATCGTATATTGATATAAGGTTTGGTGAATTTTCTATAATCCTTGAATATACTTTCTCCTTGATTTCTCTATTAAATTCTGCTAACATAAACACTCCGATTCCATGAAATTTATAATTATTAGTCTAATCCTTTAGTCGATTCAAAACTTTCAGAAAATTTTATTAAACTAAGAATTTCTACATTATCTTTACAATTATAACATAGGATTATTTCAAGAACAATTGTTTTTCAATATTATTAAAAGAATTAATGCAATATATGTTTTAACTAAACAAATTATTCTTGTAATCTTCTGCATAGCTTCTAAATTCACACGCTTCGCGCATTAACAATCGTTTTAAAGTATTAGTCTTACGATTCGCTTTTCCCAGTTTAGAAACTGTATATAAGCAAATCATAACAATTATCTTTCCAGTTACCACACCTTGTTTTCGTTTTCTTAAAAAGAACTCTATTATGGAAGGATTCTTATATGTTATTTTTCTTTTTAATACAACTGATAATATATTTGCAATTTCTTCGTAGGTATAACCCCTTCTTCCTGTTAATTCATAACCTTTATTTAAATGACCAGTTTGAGTTAATACTAAAGCTGCTACTTCAGCAATGTCTCGAACATCGATGAAGTTTGTTTTTCCTTTCCCGGCTGGTATAAAAATTTCGTTATTATCCTTGATCTCTAAATGATGTGTAGTCGAAAAATTTTGCATAAAAAAACTTGGTCTCAAAAAAGTGTATGGAATACTTTCTTCTTTTATATATTTTTCTATCTTATAATGAGGAACAACAGGATTTTTTTCTGCCCCCTGTAAAGAAAGAAATACAACTTGTTCAATAGTTTTTCTTCTCATCATTTTAATAAAAGGAAGAATATATTCTTCTACTTGACTAATGGCTGGGCGACGAACAAGTAATATTTTGTCGATATCCTCTAAAGATTTTTCCATTGATTCACTGTCTTTAAAATCAAATTTTCTATATTTTATTTCAGCAAACTTACCTAACTCTTGCTTAGCTCTCGCTACATTTCTAACAGCCGCTACTATCTCTATATCTTGATTATTAGTATCTAAAAGTACCTTAATGGTTTCTTGACCCATATTACCAGTGGCACCAGTAATTAATATTTTTTGCATAATATCGAGCCTCCTTAATAATGCAATTAAATATCTTGATCTAATCATATCACCTTATTTATAAGTTGTTTCTTAAAAATCAATAAAATTTTAATAAAAAAAAGAAACCAAAAGGCTTCTCTTAATTCCTATCTATTTCAAATCATTAAGTCATGATTCTTTCGCTTTTAAGATACTTCTACTTTAACTACTTTTATACCAATAAATTTACCATCGTCATCATAATAAATTCTTTTTTCATATCTATGGTCTTCTATCGCCTTTGCCGACTGATCATTTCTTTTCACTTCTTCATACTTCCAACGACAAGTATTTTCAAAAACTTTTTGAGCTGCATCAAAACTTTTGACAACAACTGGTTTATTTAAATCTATATTCTCCCCGTAATAATCTACAAGATACACAGTATCCCCAACATCTATGTCTTGTAAATCTTCAATTTTGAATATATTCCACTCTGAATTTCTACTATTTTTCCCATTTGCAATATGGCTATCCACTAGATCAAATGCATCGGAACTCTCTAGGAACAGCTTGTATTCTAGTTCACTATTATCAATAACCTTTTTAAATAGATTCATAATCCTCAGTATCCTCTCATTAATTCACCCTAACCTTATGAATAGATAATATTAGATGATGATTTGCTATGTCTATGTTCTTCTCAAAAGACTTAATACTTTGATTTGAGTAAGTATTACTGTCTACACATACATTATTAACAATATGTTTTGAGGCATTTCCATTACTTTCAACGTACTGATGCGTAATATTTTCCATAATTTTTTTGGCTTCATCAAATTCCTTTGTTAACTTCGGTTTTGGAAAAATATCATTTTCACCACTTGCATCTAAAAGATAGACTTCATCACCTTTTTTTACGTTTCCTAATGTGTTCACCTTAAAAAAACTCATCTGTTTTTTTTCATCATTTACATCTGAAAAATCAGTATACTCTTCTGAATCATCTAGAAAAACTTCGTATTCACAACTACTCTCTGTTTTCATTATTTTAAGTATGTTTAAATCCATAGCTTCCCTCCCACAACCAGATTAATTAATTGATGTATTAGATAGTCTTATACCTCCCTTCTAAACGGTCCCCCCAAGTCATCGGTGTTGTAATTTAGTATAAAATACATTTTTTTAGTAGTCACAACTCAATTGGCTCATGAATCAATAAAACAATGAGTACTATGATCATACTAAAATACTGCACATTTAGTAGTCTATTGTATAATTACTAAATGTTCTATTGCGTCTGTTATATATATACCCTGAAATATAATTTCTAATCAAAGATTATCATTTTATTAACATTGTTAAGAAGCGAAAGAAAATCTGTGAAAATTAAGTTGTTTATTTCTAAGATATATTTTTTTTACTAAAAAATCCTGAAAAAACTAATAAAAACTTTTTTCAGGATCAATTTAAAACTTGTTCTATTTTTTTGCAACAATATAATAATTGCCTATTCCTTGATTAAAATTATCATCATGAATTGTAAAACCAACTCTCATTAGCCTATTAATTAACTCTTCATGTCTAAAGGGCGTGAAATCTAACTTAAAATCATAAAGTTTCGTTTCATTATTATTTTTGAGTTCAGTAAATACAATTTCAACATTGGCGGGTACGTTAAAATCTTTTAAATTCCAAATATAAAAAGGGATATAATTTTTATTGTTATAACTTCTCAGTTTTAACGTTTCAAATCTGGTTTTATTTTTGATTAATTGATCCCAATTTCTAGTTTCTACAACAAGACTGCCACCTGATTTAATCACTGAGTAAAATGATTTAAAAGTTTTAATCATTTCTTCTTCATTTAAACTGTGACTAATAGAATTTCCCCAACAAAAGACAAGATCAAAACTTTGATCAAAATGACCTGGTAACTCATGCCATCCAATAGTCTTTGCAGGATAGGTTACATCATGTGCCATAGCATATTTTTTTGTTAAAGCAATCATTACTTCACTAATATCACAAGCAGTAATATTATAGCCTTTCTTTGCAAGAGCCGTTGATTGAATGCCATTACCACAAGAGGCATCCAAAATTTTTGAATTTGGACTTAGGTCCTTTAGAATTTCATGGTGCTCTTCAATGAAAATTTCTTCCAATATTGAATTTTCAAAACCTGCATATAAAACATTGTAGAAAAAAGATAAAGAATTATATTGTTCTTTCACCCCATGAGTTGACATAATCAATCACTTCCTTTGATTAACTGAGTACTGACTTTTGTTCTAACACTTTAACAACTAAAGGAATCATTATTAATTGAATGAGAATACCTGGTAAACCTGTGATGATACTTCCCTGGACAAATATTAAGGGCTTCATCTTTAAACCAACAACTGTTGCCATAACAAAAACCGTTAATCCAGCCATTACTCGTCCTGAAACCATTGCGACAATTAACTTAAGATATACACTTTTAACTCTTTTTTTATTTAAGAGACTAATCACCAGGCCGTAAGTTCCCAACTCTACAATCATAATTGGCATCATAGGAAAAGTTACTGGCATACCTGTTAAAACGCTACTAAGAAATGGTGTTAACATACCTACAGCTAATGCATTCACTGGCGGCAATAAAAAACCAGCAACTAAAACTGTTAAGTGCATAGGTAAAAATATTTTACCAGCACCACCAAAGGCATGAAATACCATTGGTAAAATTAATCCCAATGCGATTAATAAACCACTTAAAGATATTTTTTTCGTATTCATTAGGAAATCCTCTCTATTTTCTTTAAAAAAACTTTTATTTCATCTATTAGTATATTGGTATCATCTGTTATTCTAGATATCTTTTCTATAGGACATAGATCCGTCTGATCTCTATTTTTAATATAAGGTACAATTTTTGTATACTCTACATTGACTGTTTCTAATAGTTCAACGGCTTGTTCAGTAATTATAACTGAATAAAGACTATTTATCCTAGCGCTTTTACAAATCATGGCAGCTGCTTTACCGATGACCCGGTCAGCTATACTCGCTTTCTCTAGTGCATCTTTCATACTTATATATGCATTGTATATGGGATAGATTCCTTTTTCTTTACTAGTATAAAGTACTTCACCATTTTTAACAATACAAATGGCAAGACCATCAACTACCAATTTTTCCTTTGCTATCTCTAAATCTGTCATTCAATCACCTCATCTTTCAAATTCTTAAGTTTTAACGTTGAATTCTATTATATATTTTTAGTATGTTATAAATCAAATCTAATTCAATTTTTTAAGTGAAATTTCCTTAGCCTTTAAATCAAAATCCATAATAATCTTGAACTTTCGAGTTATTATTTCAATTTTCGAAACAGCCTTCTAAAAAGAAGTCGCATCCGTTAATTCGCCAATTGAAGCCAAATAAAATGTTCTGGCGTCTTTTTGACTGATCAGTCGTTTTTTATCAATATAGTCAATATTTCTAATTAACAATTGGATGACCTGTTTATTCAAAACTTCCATAAAGGTAGTCTCAAGTATTTCAATACAGCGCTCAATTGAATAGACACCTTTGTATGGTCTGCTTTCTCTAAGAGCACAGAAAATATCTGAAACAGATAAAATATCTATTTCTAGGTTAAAGTTTTCCTTTTTCAAGTGATAAGGATAGCCTTTGCCATTGTACTTCTCATGATGAGCAGAAGCGATAAAAGCAATTTCATGGAAGCCATCAATATTTTTCAAAAACTTATTCGTGAAATATGTATGTTTTTTGACTTCATCAAACTCAGTTGTTGTAAGTTTTGCATTTTTTGAAAGAATACTTG
>Ga0306868_1001028_pt1 | contig 15819 bp, 17 predicted proteins | sample AntRauTorckE6832_FD_190411 | JGI IMG/M metagenome (GOLD analysis project Ga0306868, IMG submission 190411) | Saline lake microbial communities from Rauer Islands, Antarctica - Metagenome Torckler E6 #832 (v2) (version 2) | ecosystem: Environmental > Aquatic > Non-marine Saline and Alkaline >... | reverse complement strand
GTTGGTTTAGCTGCTCCCCAGGTAGGTATTTTAAAAAGAATTGCAGTAGTTGATATTCGTGAAGGCAATAAAATTGTTTTAATTAACCCTGAGATTATTGAAGAAGAGGGAAAAGCAATTAGGGAAGAGGGATGTTTAAGCATCCCTGGTGAAACAGGTGATGTAATTAGAGCTGAAAAAATTAAAGTTAGAAGTTTAGACCGTGAAAGTAATGAAATTGAATTTGAGGCAGAAGGTCTGGAAGCAAGGGCAATTCAGCATGAAATTGATCATTTAGATGGGATTTTATTTATTGATAAAGTTGTAGAGGTAGTGGAATGATTTGGCACCGTTCTGTATAAGGTAGTTAAAAAAGAAACATTAGTAATTATATACAAAACTTTTTCAAATTCGAATGATTTTAATTAATATTTAGAGGAGGTGGTCTGTTTAACAGCATCAATTAGGAAAAAACTTTTGAATTTCGAAGAGTTATTTCAGTATTTTTCTAATTAAATCAGTTAGGAGAGATTAAGATGAAAATTTTTGGACCGGTTCCTTCAAGAAGATTGGGTCAGAGTCTTGGGATTAATAATGTTAAGGCAAAAACCTGCAGCTATGCCTGTATCTACTGCCAGCTCGGCAGAACTAAATCACTGCAGCTTAAAAGAGAAACTTTTTATGAATTAGATGAGCTGCTTAAAGAACTTGAAGACTACTTAATAAACCTTGAAGTAAAAAAAGAACAGCTTGATTATATTACTTTTGTTGCTGATGGAGAACCTACTTTAGATCTCAATCTGGGCAGAGCACTTAAAGAAATGAAAAAGTTCAAGCTGAAAACAGCTGTAATTTCTAATGCTTCCTTAATTACTGAAGCAGAGGTCCGGGAAGAACTAAAACTTGCAGACTGGGTTTCTTTAAAAATAGATGCGGTTTCAAAAAGTATCTGGAAAAAGATTGATCGTCCGCACGGCAGTCTTGATTTAGCTGAAATTCTTAAGGGGGTTGAAATTTTCAGCAGAGAATACAGGGGAGAATTAGTGACAGAGACAATGCTGGTTAAGGGAATTAATGATCAAAAAGAAGAACTTGAAAAAATAGCAGATTTTATAAAAAACTTAGATACCACTCATTCCTATATTGCTGTTCCGACCAGACCTCCTGCAGAAAATTTTGTAGAAAAAGCTGTTCCCGAAAAGATAAATATGGCCTATCAGATCTTTAAATCTAGAAATATTAAAACAGAGTATTTAATTGGCTATGAGGGTAATGAATTTTCGAGTACAGGTGATTTGGAAAAGGACTTATTAAATATCACAGCCGTTCATCCTTTAAAAGAAGAAGCTGTAGCTGAACTAATTAAAAAAACAGGAAGCAGCTGGAAAACTGTAGCAGATTTAATTGCTGCCAATAAAATTATTACTGCAAAATATAATGGAGATAAATTTTATCTGCGCAAATAACTTAAAAATGCTTCCAGATGGTATAACTGTAGCTTTTTGTGAAGGCTCTTTTTAATTAATTCTCATATTTAATTATATTTTCAGTTATATAATTATACTTTATTATAAAAATAATCTAAAATATAAAAATTAAAGGATTTATTTTATAAATGAAGAATTATTTATTATAACAAAAATGAGGGAGTGATTAATATGAGTTTAGATATGGATTTATTTAAAGTAAACAAAAAAGTAGAAAACACAAAGGAATTGAATGATATTATTATATTTCATAATTTTAAAGGTACTTCTCCCAAAACAGAAGAAGTAGATAAAGATATTGAAAAAAAGGAGAGAGTTTTTGATAAGTATAAAGGGCAAAATATTCAAATTAACCAATTAAAACATTGGAAAGAATTTTATTTTTTAGATAGTCTTTTTGAAGTAGTTTATGAAAGAAATAATCCAGAAAGATCTAAATATGGTTTTAGAACAGTTGTTAAAGAAAAAGATATCAAAGAAATTATTGAAAAACTTGAAGATTATGATAGCTTTAAAAAAGATGTTGGTAACACTATTAATTTTTTCAAAAAATTATGTGATGATTTTAATTTTGAAAAAGAAACTTTATATTATGTAAGTTCACAATAAGTTTTTTAAAGGACGGGATTAATTTCTCGTTCTTTTTTGTTATTTATCCAAAATCTAAAAAGCAATTCTATATTATAATCATTTAAATTATTTAAAACAACTCTTAGATTTAGAAAATTTGTATAAGAAGCCTTTGTATAAGAAGCCATTGTATTTTTAAAACCATCTGGTAACCGACTCACAGAAGGATTTTTTAATATCTGGGCATAAGAATAATGAAATATTTAACTAGAATGGTTTTTGTGGTATAATTTAAGTAGTTTAAAGTTTCAAATAAAACTGTAATTAAAGGACTGATAAATATGCTGATTCAGGCAACTAAAAAGTTAAGAGATGAATTGAATCTGCAAGAACTTGAGCAGGCAGAAAGGCCCCCCTTATTTTCCTGGCATGCTAATTTTCTTAGAATTAACCGCAGAAAAACAGCTGTCTTAGTTAATGATGCCACTGATTATACTGTGATTTTATATGGAATGAAAAAAGATGATTTTAATAACTTTCCCGACCGGGTTAGAGAGGGAATTAAAAGGACTTTTGAGCGCGAAGGAATTAAAGCAAGTTTAATAGAAAAATATTTATCTCAATTTGAAGAATTTTACTACACGAAAGCAGAAAATAGAAGTTATATAGCTAGAATGAATAATTCCTGTAAAGTAGCCAAAAGATTTGCTGAGAGATTTAATGAAAATGATATTTATCAGTCTCGTATAGCAAAGAAAGTTAATAATATGCCCCGCAAAAATGATAAAAATGATTACTTTAATCCTGATGATTTTTTACAGCAGGAATTAGCAGAATATTTTGGAGAAGAAGATGTAATCAAGACTAAAGCTGCAGTCTTGAAAATTGAACTTGAACTCGGTGAATATAAAGCTTGGAGAAAGGTAATAGTTCCTTTAAATTATACTTTTAGAGAACTGCATAGTATTCTTCAGAAACTCTATAACTGGAAGGATTATCATCTGCATGAGTTTTTTGTCTACAGTGAAGAAAAAGATGACACAAAAAATTGGAATCAATCTGAATATCACAGAGATGGCTATAAGGCTGTTTTGAGCCTGGCCATGGATCAGGAAAATCTCGAATATAATAATGATGAGTTAAACTTTGCAGCTGAAGATTTTGAGCTAGCAGTAGAAAATGAAGTAAAGCTGAAAGAAGTTTTACCGGCTAGAATTAAATATATTTATGATCATGGTGATAACTGGCAGCATTACCTTGAAACTGACGAAATTATTGAAGATTATAACTCTAATACTCCTACTTTCCTAGAAGGAGAAGGAACTGCTCCACCTGAGGATGTTGGAGGAGTAGGTGGTTTTAGTGAATTTATGGAAATCATCTCCAATCTTGATCATGAAGAATATGAGTCTATGCTGGAGTGGGCTGAAAGTCAGAGATTTAAAGAGTATGATCCAGAAAAGATAGAATCTGATCTCCGACTTTATATTAATTAACCAATCCTCTGTGATATAATCTCGGTAGTTTAAGCTTTAAATAAATCAACAGAAAAGGACCGATGAAAATGCTGATTCAGGCAACCAAAAAGTTAAGAGATGAATTGAATCTGGAAGAACTTGAGCAGGCAGAAAGGCCCCCCTTATTTTCCTGGCATGCCAATTTTCTTAGAATTAACCGCAGAAAAACAGCTGTCTTAGTTAATGATGCCTGTGCTTATACTGTCGTCCTATATGGTCTGAAAAAGAATGATTTTCTAAATTTTCCGGAGAGAGTTAAAGAAGGAATTAGAAGAGCATTTGAAATTGAAGGAATTAAAAATAGTTTAATTGATAAATATTTGAATGAATTTGAAGACTTTTCTTATGAAAAAACAAAAAATAGAAAATATGTGGGTAGATTAACTCAGACCTGCAGAGATATAGAGTTTCATGCAGATAAATTTAATGAGCAGGAAATTTATCAGACTGAAAGTTCTAGTAATATCAGCCGTATGCTTTTTAAAGAAATAGAAAGCGATAATTATTTTAGTGCCGATGAGCGTTTAAAAGAAAAATTAGCAGAATATTTTGGCGAAGAAGAAGTAATTCAGACTCAGGCAGCAGTCTTAAAAGTTGAACTGGAACTCGGCAAATATGAGGCCTGGAGGAAGGTAATTGTACCTCTAAATTATACTTTTAGAGATCTACACCTAATCATGCAGAAATTATATAACTGGCAGGATTATCACCTGCACCAATTTTTTGTTTACAGTGATGAAAAAGATAAGACAAAAAATTGGAATCAGGCTGAATATCATCGGGATGGTTATAAGGCTGTTTTAAATCTGGTCATGGATCAGGATGAATTAGAATACAATAAATATGATTTAAATTTTACAGCCGAAGATTTTGAGCTTGCAGTAGAAGACGAGGTACAGCTGAAAGATTTTCTACCAGCCAGACTAAAATATATTTATGATTATGGTGATTTTTGGCATCATTATCTTGAAACTGAGGAGATTATAGAGGATTATAATTCAAATAAGCCAAGGCTGTTGGCAGGTACAGGAACTGCTCTCCCAGAAGATACAGGAGGAGCAAGCAGTTTCAGTGGATTTATGGAAATTATATCAAACCCTGATCACGAAGATTATGAGTCTCTGCTGGAATGGGCTGAAAGTCAGGGGTTTAGAGAATATGATCCAAAAAGAATAGAATCTAAGCTTAAGTTTATCTTTTTTTAGTTGATTAAACGAGTTTTCAAATAATATTATATAATCTACCGACATTAGAAAAATATTAGATAAAATACCGACAAATAAAAGGAGATAATATGAAATATATCTATGCTATATTGGCTGGGATATTAAGTGGTGTATTTGCCGCCTATGCTACTGCAATAATAATTGGGGTCACAAATATCTATTTAATGGGCCACAACATTACCTGGCCAAGCGAAGAGTTCAATTGGTATTTTATACATATCTCCTTTCTTGACTTTATTCTGGTAGGAATCTCAATTTTGGTTATGACTGCTGTGTATATTATTACTCTTAAATTTCAATGATCAAAATAACTAATATCACTAATCTAATCTTTAAAATTGATATTATAATGACAGAATAGGAGGCCGATAAAAGATGGATAATTTAAAGAAAAAGCTTTTTTCGGAGAAGACAATTACGGTAATGCGCCGCTTTAGCAAATGGCTAAAAATTAATGATTATATTACTGAAGAAAAATTTAAATGGAAAGTATTATATAGTTAACAGCGGTAATGTTTACCCAGTTTGATTATTATAAAGAGAGGATAAATTTATATGGAAGAATATAATTAAACTGACAATTCATCAAAGCTTTGACAAAGGAGCTAAAAATGAAGGGTTACAGCAAAAAAACTAAAAAGGAAATCAGACGGCTGTCAGAACTGGCACATGAGAGAGAATTAGAAAAAGCTTTATCCGATCTGCAGTTAAAATTTAAGCAGTGGGAGAACAATAAACTGGATTCTTTTGAATTGGATCATGAAATACATCAATTTCATAATAAAACTTCGCGAGATATATTTAACAGATATAATGAGAGGACTATGGCTGATTTTTTTGTTGCACTAGCAATAACCAGAAATGTAATAGATAAAGAAGAAGTTGATCCAGAAGCTTATCAGGAACTAGAACTTTTAATTGAACGAATCAAAGATAGTGATAATTTTTAAGTGGAGGGTTTAAAATGGTCGCACCAAAGAGAAAAAGATATAACAAAAAACAGAGGCTGGCTGCTGCAGAAAAATGGATACCTACATATAGAGGTAAAAATCTGGTTAAGGGATACAGCAACTGGTTTGGAGTCGACAAACTCTGTTCCATACATGAACTGGAATTATTAGGTCAGGAAATAGACCCGGATTATAAGGAACAGATTCAGAAATTGAAAAAAGAGCAGGAAAAGGCTGCAAAAAAAGATAATTTCGAGAAACCAGATAATCTAGAAACAAGAGAATTTGATGACTGGCAGAATGGAGACTTTTATTTCATTGCTGGCTATACTTCCGGTGGTGTGCCTTATGGAATCACCTGGGAAGAATATGAGCGAGAATATAAAGAAGATGAAGATGGTATTGAACTTGAAGAAGATAATGATAGCAGCAGTTATTATTGGGATAGCGATGATTTCGATTTACCGTTTTGATTATTATCAAGATTAGAGGTGTAATAAAATGACACTTAAAGTTGATTTAAAAGATGTTTTGGAAGCCCTGGAACTAAGAACAAGAGAATGTAATTATTTTTATTATAAAAAAACAGGTGTAGTTTTCATGCTAATGGATGATGAACTAAGGGCTGGAGAGGAAGATCCTGACCTTGATAAATTTCCAGAATGGCAGCGGGAGAATATTAAAGCTGCAGTAGATATTCTCTCGACTGATGACTATATAAGACTGCCGGATGACTACGAAATTGATGATTATAGCATTATGGAGGATTTTTGCTATTCAATCGAAGATGAGGAGTTGAGTGAGGAATTATTTTATGCTATTCGGGGAAGCGGTGCTTTTAGAAGGTTTAAGGAAAAGATTTATCAATATGACTTAGAAGATGATTGGTATGATTATAAAGATCATAAATATAGAGATATAGCAATTAAGTGGTGTGAAGAAAATAATATTGAATGGAAAGAAAAGCAAATAGACAGAACAGATAGTTAGGAGAGATATTTATGGCTGTACTTGGTAGAAATGATGTATGCCCCTGTGGCAGTGGCAAAAAATATAAAAAATGCTGTATAGATAAAGAAAAACTGAACTTTGAAGATTCTAAAACAAGTATATACTTAGAGGATATAAAAAAGTTAGACACAAATACTATAATTTCTCGACTCAAATATTATGGAATAGACTTTGATATTGATGAATTTACAGAGAATATGGATGATTATTATTCTGCAGCCAATTTGTCAGATGATTGGTATCAGAAATATCATATTACTGCAGAAGGAAGAGAAGAAGATTTTATCTGGATGTCTGCCTGGGTTTTATGGAATAGACTCACGGATAGTAAAAATTGTGATGAAGAATTAGATGAAAAAATAGAAGCAGGATATAATATGTTAAGGAAAAATAAATCGGAAGAAGCCTGCAGTATCTGGCTTGATGTCTGGGATGACTTTAGAACTCGAATTGAAAAAGAAGGACATAAGAGTTTGAAAGAAGTAAATAGAGTTTTTGAAAGTGATCTATTTTTATCAAACTGGGTTTCTGACTTAGAAATGAATCTTCATGATTTAGGCCTGGAAAATAAAGATTATTTTAAAAAGCAGATTAAATTCTGTCGAGAATTTATCGACTTATTACCTAAATCCAAAGATTATCTTATTCAAGCAATAAGTAAAGCAGAAGCTGCAGCCTATATAAATCTTGGAGAAACTGAAAAAGGTGATAGAAAATTTGAAAAGCTGCTTAAAAAGCATCCAAATTGGACCTGGGGATATATTTACTGGGGAGATCAGTATGACTATTTAGATGACTCAGCAGCTAATAAGAAAAAAGCTAAACAGATTTATAAACTTGCACTGCAAAATGGTAAAATTGAAATGATGGAAGATATTGATATTTTAAAAGATAGAATCAAAGAAGTTACAAACCATTAATTAAAGGTATACAGGCAGCTGTTTTGAATATGATAATTTTCAAATAATCGACAGATATTAAGGTGATAATATGTCCATTAAAAAGATAGACTTAATCACAATTAAAAATGATAAACTTTCTCTAAATATTAAGGGGAAACCTCTGCATCCTGACCACGATAAAGAATTCCCAGAGGAGAATAAGGCACAGGCTCTGTGCAGCTACAGTTCAATTTTAGAAGAGGACTTTGACTTTAAATACCACGATCCAGAATTGGATCAGCTCAAATTGAGCCAGTTTAATTCCATTAAAAGCTATCCCCTCTTTTTTGAATATCAAAATTATGATTTTTACCTAGAAGCTGAGATGCCGATCGAGCTCTACCACCCCAATCGCGAAATCAGAGAATCCCTGTCACATCCCAATGATAATCCAAATGTGCTCTACGGCAGCATCAATTTTGGCAGCGATATAGGCTATTCTGAATTTGAAATAAGAAGCAATTCTCAGGTGATATTAACTCTCAAATTAGAAGTCTTTCCCAGCAAAATTGACTATCAAAAAGACTATCAGCAGCTTTTAGAAGAGGTAAATCAGGAAGTATATAATTTAGCCTACGATTTTTTAAGAAAGACCTATCAGGAAATGAAAATCGCTGAAAAGCAGAATATCACCGAAGCTGAATTTTTTGTGATCATTAAAAACATTTTTGAAGATTTATTTAAAGCCCTAAAAAGAGTAGAGGAATCGCCTCACCACCGGATTATTAGAAATAGAAATGTCAGACCCGCCTCCAGAGTTAAAAAAGTAGGCAGACAGAGCCTTAAATGGTTAAATAAGAATAGCCGCCACTATGATCAGGAACTTAAGCTGCCGGAAAAGATGCTGGCTGTAGAAAAGAAGCTGAGCTATGATAACTTTGAAAATAAATTTATTAAATGGAGCTTTTCTGAATTGATCAAAAGACTCAAACATTTTAAGTCTAACTACCGGAATTCAAAAATGAATCCTGACGAAGAATTAATTAGTGAAATTGATAAAATGATCAGAAAACTAAAATTAAAGCTAAAGCATTCATTTCTGGCTGAGGTCGGTGAGCTGCAGAAAATTGATTCGATTTCACTGGTGCTGCAGATGGCCCCCGGCTACAAGGAATTATATAAATACTATTTAATGCTTTTAAAGGGACTTTCTCTAAACGGAGATATCTTTCAGCTTTCAATCAAAGAACTCTGGCAGCTTTATGAATACTGGACTTTTTTAAAGCTTAATCGCCTGCTGCAGGATAAATATAAGATGGTCAAAAATAATATTATTGAATTAGACTACAGCGGCATTAATGTCACTTTATCTAAGGGAGCTTCAGCAGAGGTTGAATATCAGAATCCTATTACGGGCGAGATATTTACTTTAAGCTACAATACTGCCACTGGAGATGGAATAACTACCAATCAAAAACCGGATAATATACTATCACTCAGTAAAAATGATTCTGAGCATCAGTACAAATTTATCTTTGATGCTAAATACCGGCTCAACCAGGCAGAAGAGGGAACAAGCTACGGTAGTCGCTATGATAATATTCCCGGTCCGGAAGAATCAGATATTAACACCATGCATCGCTATCGGGATGCGGTGGCAGCAGAAATGGGAGCAGATTACCGGAGAACAATGGTCGGAGCCTATGTGCTTTTTCCCTATCATGATCAGCTGAAATTTAAAGAACACAAATTCTATCAGAGTATAGAACAGGTCAATATTGGAGCCTTTCCTTTTTTGCCGGGCAGTACAGAACTTTTAGCTGAGTTTTTAGAAAATATAATTGATGAATCAGCTCAGAGCAACTTTGATCGTAATCTAATGCCGGCTGCTGCAGAAGAATTCAGACCGAAGCCGGAATTTAAGGTTGATCTGCTTGTAGGCTCTTTAGGCAGCAAAAATCAGCTCCAGTATTTATTGAACAATAATCTCTATTATCTGCCCTTACAGCAGTCAGTTTTAAATTACAATTTAGAATACATAGCAGTTTTTCAGAGCAAAGCCAAATTTGGAGAGCAGAGTGGTGTCAGATATTACGGCAGGATTAAGAATAAAAAAATAGTAAAGAGAAGAGAAATTAACTTTCCTTCTCAGAGAGCCAGTGGCAAAGAAGATTATCTGCTCTTTGAAGTTGAAAACTGGCAACAGCTCGGTAAAAAAATTAAAGCAGAGGGTTATGGAGTCAGCGGCAGCCATATCTATTCCAACTTAATGCTGCTCAAAAAGGCTGATACTCTGCCTGAACTGAGTATCAGATCCTTAAAAGAATGGCGGCTCTGGCTGGAATTAAAAAGATTAAAAGAAGATATCAAGCTGAAGCTGAATAATAACAATTTAGATCAGGTCCAGGAAATTGAAGGTTTTAAGGTGGGAGAAATTGAAATTAAGCTGAAGGCTGATAAACTCCAGGCTGAGCTGCAGGATGAACTTTTTGAATTTACTTATCCAGAGTTTATTCAGAATCCAAGAGCTATTCTGAATCAGATAATGGAGCTGGCAGAGAGGATCAAATAAAGTAGCTAACAGGTTTATCCGTAGATTGGAATCAAATGAAACCTAGCAAAAAAGATTCAGATATTTCAAAATATTCATCTTGATTTTAAAGATACTATGTGTTAAGTTAAACATATAGAGTTAAAAATTAATATGTACCTCATATAATCGTGGGAATAAGGCTTACAAGTCTCTACCGAACACCATAAATTGTTCGACTATGAGGGAAGTGTACCTAGGGTTCAGCAGCTTTAAATTGCTGGCTAGACCGAGCGGTACAAATATTGATATATATATGTATATTACACCGAAGGGATAAAAGCCCAGGCGGGGAGGTTCTACTCATTGAAAGTAGAGCCTTTCCACCTGGGTTATTTTTATTTTAAATTTTAAAAATATTTATATAAACTCCTATCAGAAAAATGACCTAAAAGCTTAAAAACATGTGATGAAAGGGCCTCTCTTTTTACAGAATTACCTTTAAGACTTTGGGAAAATAAAGGTATTATTTCTCCTAGTATAAAAATAAAGAATGGTAAAATGTTTTATCCTGACATAATACTCGCTGAAATTTTAACAGCTATAAGGCTAAGAAAAGTTTATTAATTAGAAGAAATTGTACAAGCGAGAAGACATAGAAAGTATTTTAGAAGCCTCTTTTTAGATTGTTAAAACCATTAATATAATTAATATAATGGACATTTGCCTGGAGAGACAGATGCCCCTTTATAATATATCTTGTTTACTGACATGTATCTTAGGGGGGAGTTTAATGAACGAGGAGAAGATTAGTTTTTATGGTCTGGGTCCATTTTATCTTGAATATCAGGGGAAAAAGATTGATGGAAGTAACTGGATATCTAAAAGAGCTTTATATTTATTAGTGTATCTTTTACTGGTAAAGGAAAGAAAAGTAGCTGCAGAAGAACTGGTGGATATCTTCTGGTCAGAATCAAATCTAGATGATGGAAAAAATAAATTATATAATACGGTTTATTTGTTGAGACGCTCTCTAGCAAAGGATGGAATTCCAAGAGATATTGTCGAATCTGTCAGTGGTGGATATTCAATTAATAATGACTATCAAATCTGGTGTGACTGGAATTATTTTGAGAAAAAAACTGATCTGTTAAATTCTAAAAAGGAGCTAAGTAGAGAAGAATTGGACCAGCTTTTTAAACTTTATCGGGGAGATTTTTTACTAACTCTGCGCTATGAAGGCTGGACCGAAATTCAATGAGAAGAATTAAGAGAAAAATATTTAACTTTGATTGAGGTTCTAAGTGATAAATTATATAATGCTCAAAAATATCGGGATACAGTTAATTACTTGCACCGTGGGATAGAACATGCTCCTTATCGAGAAAACTTTTATTTACTTTATATTAAAGCCCTGGTTAAACTGGGGCGGATAGCTGAAGCAATCAACAGCTATAAAAAATGTGAGAAGATCCTAAAAGAAGAGCTGGATGTTTTACCGGGGCAGGAATTGAAAAATGAATATCATAAGATTAAATTGAGTCGAAAAGTGACTGCTAAAATAGAAGAAGAAATAATTTTTGAAGAGGATAAAATCTCAGGTGCAATGATTTGTGATATTAATGTTTTTAAAAAAATATATGATCTGGAAAGTAGACATGTAAAAAGATTAAAAAAAGAATTTGTAATGATTAAACTGGATTTTAGTGATGTTATATTACCCATTTCTTTTTCAGAAGTAGTGGGTAAAATAGCTGCGATGCTCCGCAATTGTGATGTTATCTGTTCCTCTTACAATAAGATATATTTATTATTACAGGATATGAGCATGATGAATAGTGGAATAATTATGAGTAGATTTAACCAGTTCTTTCAGGAGTTAAAACTGTCAAAAAAACCTTCAATAGACGTTAAAGAAGTAAGTTGAATCAGTTAATGAAGATTTATGGAAAGAAGATGATGGATTTAACAGTAGGTACAGATCAAGAATTAACAGCATGTGGTTAAAAACAAACTAGAAATCTTTAGTTTGAAACATATTACTTATAGCAAGAAATATAAGTGATATCTACTAAATAATCAGGATTGCTTTTGTCAATTAGAGGAAATTGTACAAGCGAGAAACTTTCTAGAATTTAATTGCAGCATAGATGATAAAGTTTCTACTCAATCCTTAGTTAAATTTATGAGTTTCCAAAAAAGATCTATTGAAAAAAATCTGTTATAAAAAATGTAAGAGGTGATATTAATGATATTAAAAATACAAGAAATCTCACTGAACAACTACATTTAGAAAATAGAAATAAAGAGGTGATTAATGATTATTTTAATGAATTTTTAAAAGCAAAAAAAGAAGGAGAAAAATATTACACTGCTCATAATTATTAATAATTGATAAAGGAGTTGAAATATAAAAGATGGAAACAATTTTTATAATTAAACAAAAGATTTTTTAATAAGTCTAAAATGAAAAGTTAAGAGATTTCACATTATAGGGGGTTAATATGATTAATATTAATAATGCAGAAATGAAAGAATTAACTAAAGTTGATGGAATAGGTAAAGTAATTGCCTTAAATATTGTTAATTATAGAAAAAGAAATAATGGTTTTAATGAATTGAAAGAATTAAAAAATATCAAAGGAATAGCTGACAAAACTTATAGTTTAATTGAAGGTGAAAATGGAATATGGACCAATAAATTTAATTTAAAACCTGGAACAGAATATAAAATAATGTATGATTCAACAAGTTGGGAAGAAGATAAATATATAGGAGTTAATGATGATAATTTCAAAGTTTCGTATTAAATTGAAATAGATTAATTATTAAGGGGGCTTAATAAAATGAAAACATTGGCATTGATGTTTTGACACAATACCTTCCTCATTCTCTTAACAAGCATATCGGGATAGGTAAACCCTGGGATCTTGATCGAAAAGATGGTGGATTAAATATATTGCAGCTTTTTTTATGAGATGGATTATAGTAAGATAATTGATTATCATCGGGAAAAAGATGCAGACTTGACAATAGCTGCTCAACCTGTAGATTATAAAGATGCCAGTCGTTTTGATATTATAGAGCAGCAAGAAGATATGAAAATAACTAATTTTTTTAAAGAACCAGATAATAACCCAAGCAATTTAGCATCAATGGGTATCTATGTTTTTAAAACTGATAAACTCCTAGAAGAATTAAATCTGTATTGTGAGAAATGGAAATTGCATACCAGAAGTGAAGAAAAACCACCTGCAAAGTTCGGAAAATATGGAAAAGCCTCTTGCAGTATTATTTCAAATGGAGCAGTTGTTAATGGTAAAGTAAGTCATTCAATAATAAGTCCAGATGATTTTAATGAAATTGATATATCCAGTGGGAATACTATTAAGTCAAAAATCTGGGAAACCACGGCTGAAGAGAATAAGAAAAAGATTATAAATATATAAAGGAAAAAAATTTTTGATAGAGAAATATCTATTAATAGTAATAATTTTAATTAAATGAAAAAAATATTTTGGAGATATTTTTTAAAGTTTAATAGATTTTAAAAATTTTTGTTGAACAAAAAGGAGGAGAAAGATATGATTAAAGTAGTAGCAAAGTTTGTAATTAAAAAGGAAAAGATTGATGAAGTTAAATCTATTACTAAGGATTTAATCGAGAAGACAAGAAAAGAAGATGGTAATATAAAGTATGAGCTTTACCAGGGTACTGATAATCCACAAATATTTTCTTTTATTGAGGAATGGAAAAGTAAAGATGCATTAGAAGCTCATATGGGTACCGAGCATTTTAAAAAAGCAGTACCTGAGCTTGAGAATATTTCTGTTTCTGAACCAGAGATTAACACTTATAAACTAATTATCTGATTGTGAATATGATCTGCAAGTGTCTACCAAAATGAAATGGTAAAAAAGAAAAAAATGCTTGACAATAAGTCATTGGGAAATGTTTGTTCTTCCTGTTGGCTTTTTCCTTTACAATAACTGTTACCAAAAGTTATACCTTCTGATACTTTTTTATTATTTAATCACTTTCTGAAAACAAAAGGGAGGCAAATGAAGTTTATTATGAATTATATATTTTTATCACCATATTTTCCAAATAATTTTTATAAATTTTGTGTAGCACTTAAAGAACAAGGAGTCAGAGTGATGGGAATTGGTGACTTACCATATGAAGAATTGAGAAGTGAACTTAAGTCTGCACTGACAGAATATTATAGAGTTGATAATATGGAGGACTATTCCCAGCTTCATAGGGCCTGTGGATATTTCATTTATAAATATGGAAAGATTGATCGGATTGAATCTCATAATGAATACTGGCTGGAAACAGATGCTCGATTACGAACAGATTTCAATGTGGAAGGTTTAAAATCAGATGATACAGAATCTATAAAATATAAATCAAAAATGAAAGAGGTATATAAAAAGGCAGGAATAAATACTGCCAGAGGTCAGATTGTTAGTAATATTAAGGAAGCAGATGATTTAATTAAAGAACTTGGTTATCCAGTTGTTGTTAAGCCTGATAAAGGAGTAGGAGCTGCTGATACTTATAAACTTAAAAACCGGCAGGAATTACTGGATTTTTTTAATAGAAACCCAGATTTTGATTATATAATGGAAGAATTTATTGACGGGGAAATTCAAACCTTTGATGGCTTAACAGATCTAGAAGGAAATATTGTCTTTTCATCATCATTAATTTTTAATCAAGGGATAATGGAGACAGTAAATCAGGGTCTCGACATATCCTGCTATATACCAAGGAAACTGCCTGAAGATATAGTAGAACTTGGCTTAAAAACTGTTGAGGCTTTTAGAGTCAGGGAAAGATTTTTCCATTTCGAATATTTTAAGTTAGATGATGGGCGGATTGTTGCCCTGGAAGTCAATATCAGGCCCCCTGGAGGTCCAGTACTTGCTATGTTTAATTATGCAAATGATATTGATATTTACAGAAAGTATGCAAAAATGATTGCTCAGGCGGATTTTGATTCCAATATAAGTAGGAAATATAACTGTTTTTATATCGGGAGAAAGAATTTTATCAATTATCAACACAGTTTAGAAGATATTTTATATAATTACGGTGATTATATAGTTCAACACGAAGGTGTTTCTGCTATACTGGCACCTGCTATAGGTGACTACGGTTTTATTTTAAGAACTAAAGATATTAAAAAAGGTAATGAAGCTGTAGAATATATATTAGCTAAGGTTTAGAAAAAAGCAGAAAGTGTTTTAAAAATTAATTTAATTAAGGAGCTAAAAATGAAAATAAATAATTATTTAGGTGATCTTTAATGAATAAAACTAAAGTTTCTAAAACAGTCTCCTATATCCTGCGCCATCATCCGGAAGACTTTGACTTAAAGCTGGCAGCAGATGCTTCGGTTGAAACTGATGAGCTTCTGCAGGCTCTAAGGAGAAAATTTGAAGATATCACTAAGACTGATCTGGTTCAGCTGGTCAAAAATGATTCGAAAGGCCGTTTCAGCTTTTTAGATAGCAAGCAGAGAATTAGAGCAAGCTACGGCCACAGTATTGAAGGAGTTAACCCTGACTATCAGGCAGTTAAACCGCCGGATATTCTCTATCACGGCACCAGACCTGAGGTTAAAGATAAAATACTTGCTGCAGGGCTGAAGCCGATGGGC
>Ga0306868_1001026_pt1 | contig 15823 bp, 14 predicted proteins | sample AntRauTorckE6832_FD_190411 | JGI IMG/M metagenome (GOLD analysis project Ga0306868, IMG submission 190411) | Saline lake microbial communities from Rauer Islands, Antarctica - Metagenome Torckler E6 #832 (v2) (version 2) | ecosystem: Environmental > Aquatic > Non-marine Saline and Alkaline >... | reverse complement strand
GGCAGCAGCTGCTGCAGCCTGGAAGTCAAAAATTGAGACTGAGTCAATTAAAGCTGCTCTTAAAGAATTTAGTGGTGTTGGACGTAGATTTGATTTTAAAGGTAAAATTATCAATTCCAGTGTGGACCTTATAGATGATTATGCTCATCATCCAACTGAGATCAAAGAACTTTTAAAGACAGTAAAAAATATGAGTTATAATAAGATTAGAGTAGTTTTTCAGCCTCATAGATACAGCAGAACTCATAAATTTTATCAAGAATTTACCCTGGCCTTTGCTGATGCTGATCAGGTTTATTTAACAGATATTTTTTCTGCATCTGAAAAAAACAATTACAAGATATCTATGACAGATTTCGCAGAAAAAATAGCTAATAATTCTGCTGTTGAATGTAAATATATCTCTGATTTTCAGGAAATAACAAAAAGTTTATTAGTTGAAGCAGAAGCAGGGGATATTATACTTACTGTTGGAGCAGGTGATATTACTGAACTGTCTGATTTGATTTTAAAAAACATTTAATTATTATGTGGATTCAAATCTGTGAGGGATGATCAATGGAGAAAAAATATCAGATTGTGCTGATGCTTTTGCTTTTTATATTTTTAACTTTTTTATCTTTTCTTTTTTCTCCTTTTTTTCATGTCAGGGATTTTGTTTTTCATTCTAGAACTGAGATGAATAAAAATGAGTTGAGAACAAATATTAATAAATTTTATGGTAATAATCTTTTGTTTTTAAATGAAAATGAATTGAAAAAAGATTTATTAAAACATAATTTGATATCTGCTGTTCAAATAGAAAAAGCATTCCCCTCAACAGTACATGTAATAATTGAAGAAAGGAATGCAGTCGCCTGGCTGGAAAACAATGCTCAAAAATTATTATTTTCTGCAGATGGTATAATTTTAGCAGAAAAAGATTTGATGGCGGAAGTCAACCTGCCAGAGCTTGAAGATTTTGCCTATTATTTTAAAAAAGATAGAATTGTACTTCCCTTATTGACAGATGATATTTTAAACATTTTTAATAACCTGGAAACTGATTTTTTAAAGAGCATTAAAAAGGTTATTTATCAGGACAATGTTTATAAGTTATATTTGAGAGAAGGTGGAGGGGTTAACTTAGGTAGAAATGAAAAGTTGGAAGAAAAATTTGCTATTTTGAAATCTATTTTAGACAATAATCAGGAAGCTGAAATTGATTATGTTAATTTACAGGTTACAAAACATCCTGTGATTAAATTAAAATAAGGATTATTTTAGAAATAATAAAGGAATAACTAAATTTATATTGAATTAATAAAATTGAGACTAATTAATAAAAAGTAGATAAGAAATGTTTGGAAAAGAAAGGAGGTAGACTGTTGTGAAAAGAAGAAAAATTGTTACCGGACTTGATATCGGTACTACCAAGATATGTGCACTGATAGCAGAAGTGAGTGGAGATAATAATATAGAGATTATTGGAATTGGTTTAGCTCCATCTAACGGCCTCCGCAAAGGAATTGTAGTAGATATAGATAAAACCAGTCATGCAATTAAAAGTGCTATTCAAAAAGCAGAAAGAATGGCCGGACAGAAGGTTGATTCTGCTTATGTTGGTATTGCTGGCTCACATATTAAGTCTATCAACAGTCATGGGGTAGTTGCAGTTACTGGAGACGAAAAGGAAATTAAAGAGAGTGATATAAAAAGAGTTATTGATGCAGCGAGAATAATTCCTGTATCAGCTGAGGAAGATATTTTACATGTTCTTCCCAGAGAATTTATCGTTGATGGTAGTCCAGGAATTCAGGATCCTTTAGGGATGTCTGGAGTCAGACTTGAGGTGGAAACTCACATTATCAAAGGAGCTTCAACCTCGATTCAAAATCTGGTAAAAAGTGTTTTAAGAGCTGGTTTAAGTGTTGATGAGGTAGTTTTAGAACCTCTTGCTTCCAGTCAGGCAGTATTATCCGATGATGAAAAAGAATTAGGTGCTGTTTTAGTCGATATTGGTGGTGGAACAACTGATGTAATTGTTTTTCACGAAGGCAGTATAGCTCATACTTCAGTTATTCCTGTAGGTGGTAATCATGTCAGTAATGATATTGCAGTTGGCTTAAGAACACCTGTATCTGAAGCTGAAAAGATAAAAATAATGCATGGTTCAGTTTTACCAGGTGAAATTAATGATCAGGAAAAAATAGAAGTTTTGGCTGCAAGTGGGAAGAAAAGAAAAAAACTTTCGCGCAAGATGTTATGTCAGGTAATTGAGCCGCGAATGAGTGAAGTTTTTTCACTTATTAGAAAGGAACTTGATAGTGCTGGTACTGCCGATATGACACCTGCTGGGATGATTTTAACTGGTGGTGCTTCCTTATTGGAAGGATCTGAAAAACTTGCTTCTGATATTACAGAATTGCCGGTCAGAATTGGAGAACCAGATTATGTTAGTGGACTGTCAAATGTTATCGATAATCCCGTATATATAAAAAAGGGTGATACTATACCGCGAGCAATATTCTCTACAGCAGTTGGTCTGATAGAGTTTGCTTTAGAAAATGGAGATGCTAAAAATAGTAAGCTAAGTAGTAATAGTAATAATAATAGTAAAGAAATTGTAAGTGGATTTTTTACAAAACTAAAAAATTGGTTTAGCGAGTTTTTTTAATAACCAGTTAATTATTTTTAAGCTTACATATTATCCTTAACGGGGAGGGAAAATTAGTGTTTGATATTGGAACAGAAATTGAACAGTTTGCAAATATAAAAGTTGTTGGTGTAGGTGGTGGCGGTAATAATGCTGTTAATAGGATGATTGAAGAAGGCCTGGATGGTGTTGAATTTGTTGCGGTAAATACTGATGCTCAGGCTTTAATGGCATCCAACGCTGGAGTTACAATTAGAATTGGTGAGAAAATTACTAGAGGTCTGGGAGCAGGTTCAGATCCTGAGATTGGATATGAAGCTGCTGAAGAAAACAAAGAAGAAATTGCTCAGGCTATAGATGGTGCTGATATGGTATTTATCACCGCTGGTATGGGTGGTGGAACAGGTACTGGAGCTGCCCCTGTTGTTGCTGAGACAGCGAAAAAATTGGGAGCACTAACTGTTGGGGTTGTAACAAAACCTTTGACAGTAGAAGGCAAAAATCGGATGAATAATGCCATCTCAGGGATAGAAGAATTAAAAAATAAAGTAGATACTTTAATAGTGATTCCTAATGATCGTTTGTTAGAAGTTGCTGAGGAAAAAACTAGTTTAATGGACGCCTTTAAAATTGCTGATAATGTCTTAAGACAGGGTGTACAGGGAATTTCTGATTTAATTACAATCACAGGAATAATTAATCTTGACTTTGCTGATGTTAAAACAATTATGACTGATGCTGGTTCAGCTCTTATGGGCATTGGTACAGCTGATGGTGATGATCGAGCAACTGCGGCTGCAAAGTTGGCTATTGCTTCTCCATTATTAGAGGCTTCGATCGATGGGGCCAGAGGAGTCTTATTAAATATTACAGGTGGTTTGGATCTGGGGATCCACGAAGCTAATGAAGCAGCAAGAGTTATACAGGAGGTAGCTGATCCTGATGCAAATATTATTTTAGGAGCAGTAATCGACGATGAATTAGAGAATGAAGTTAAAGTTACAGTTATTGCAACTGGCTTTGATTCAGGAGCTCCTAAAAAGAAAGTGAAAGAAAATAAAGAGGAAGAAATGCCGGAAGATGATTTTGAAATGGAAAGTTTTTCTGGTGATGATCTTGATATACCGGCTTTTTTAAGAAATAAAAAAGGATAATATTTAAATCCTGATGTGAATAGCATCAGGATTTAAATTATCTCTCTCGTTTAGGGTGATGCTGATGGATAAAAAAAATCATACAAATTTTAAGCCTTTTGTTATAATTTTTATTTTAATAATTGCTTTCATTTTAGGAATTCAGATTTTTGGAGCTGCAAGATTTGAGACTATACTTGCTTCTCAGGGAGAAGTTATAGATGGTTTTTGGTCAGAAGCTTTAATAGTTAGAGATGAAAAAGTCATAGAGGCTCCAATCACCGGTCGAGTAGAATTATTGGTTGGTGAAGGTGATCGACTTGCTTCCGGCAAAAAACTGGTGGAAATTAATTCTTCCAGTCAAAAACAAAAAATATTTAATCAGAAGGCTGGAATAGTCAGTTTTGCTGTTGATGGTTTAGAAAATATGGTAAATGTTGAAAGCATAAATCAGATTAATTTAAATAATTTTGAGAATCTGCAGGGAAATTACGAACATCTTCTTTCTGGAGATAAAGTCAAAAAAGATGAGGCCTTATATAGAATAATTAATAATTTTAAACTTTATTTGATAGTTAAAGTTCCGATTTCACAGGCAGATAGATTTAGAATTAATGAATTAATATTTATAGAGCAGAGAAATTCAGATAAACTTTTTGAAGCTAGAATTATAAATATTCGCCCTAATTTAGAAGATATATTTTTCTTTATTGAATTAGAACAGTTTATTCCTCAGTGGACTAATAGAAGAAGAATTGAACTAAATATTATTAAAAATATTTATAGAGGCATTAAAATACCTCGTGAAGCGGTATTTAGTCAACCTTCCGGACAGGGTGTACTTAAAGTCAGCGGATATAACAAATATAAGTTTCAGGAAATTGTAATTTTAGATGGAAATTACGATCAGGTAATAGTTAGTGGTTTAGAAATTGGAGAAGAAATAATTTTAAATCCTGAAGACTTTGATTACGGCAGGGAGGATTAAACTAATGCAAAAAGATAAACTGATTTCTAATTTAAATCAAGTAAAAGAAAATATAAAAAAAGCAGCTGCTGCAGCTGATAGAGATTACAAAGAAATAAAACTTCTTACTGTAAGCAAAAATCAGGATATAGAAGCTATAAAAGTTTTAAATGAAGCTGGACTTAAATTTTTTGGTGAGAATCGAGTTCAGGAATTGGAAGAAAAAAACAATAAATTGCTGTCTGATAAGATTGATTTGGACTGGCATTTTATTGGACATTTACAGAGAAATAAAGTAAAATATCTTATGAGAATGGAAAATTGTAAGATGATTGAATCTATTGACAGCTTGAGACTGGCAAAGGAAGTTAATAAAAGAGCCAGGAAAAATGAAAGAGTAATTTCAGTGTTGATTGAAATTAATATTGCTGGAGATGAAAATAAATTTGGTATAACACCTGCTAAAGCAGAGGATTTCCTAAAAAAAATAATAAAATTAGAAAACTTAAGGGTGGAAGGTTTAATGACTGTTTTACCTTATTTAGATAAATCAGAAAAACTCCGTTCTTATTTTAAGGATATGAAAAATTTATTTGATCAGCTTTCAAGTAATGTGATCCAGTTAAAAGAGCTGTCGATGGGAATGACAAATGATTATCAGATTGCTGTTGAAGAAGGGGCAACTATTGTCCGTGTTGGTACAGCAATATTTGGTGAAAGAGAATATTAGATTTGGAGGCAAGAAAATGTTTATTTTAGCAAGAACAATAAGTGCTATTTTTGAAATTTTAAACTTATTAATCATAGCGCGTGTTATTATATCCTGGGTCAGACCCAATCCGGGTGATATGCGCTGGCGAAAGATCATTAAATTTATTTATGATATTACTGAGCCGATTTTGGGTCCAATCAAAGATTTACTGCCCAGAGGTGGTATTTTAGGTATTGATGTGTCCCCTTTAATCGCACTTTTTGCCCTTTCAATAATTAGAAATTTTTTGATTAATATTGTAATTTAAGGTGGGAATTTATGTTTGATGAAGACAAATTATTAAATCATTTACACAGAGAAGAAGATAGACTGCTGGGGTCTCATATTTTAGATAAGTGTGAACAGGTTTTAAAATATCATAAAACTCAAGCCACAGATTTTTTAAATCCCTACCAGATAGAAATAGCAGAACCTTTAATTGAGCAGATTGCAGAGATTAATTTTAAAAAAGAAGGTGGCTATCCACGTGCTGAGAGAAAAAGATTGGTTATATTTCCCGAGTATCTTTTTCCAGATTTGGTAGAAAAACAGATAAAAATTTATCAGCTTGATGGTAATTTTGCTTTTCAAAAACTAAGCCACAGGGATTTTTTAGGTGCTCTGATGGGTTTAGGTCTGCAGAGAAAAATGATTGGGGATATTCTTGTTCATTCAGATTTTGCTCAAATCATTACAGCAGCTGAAATTGATGATATTATTGAATTGAAATTGGATAAAGTACATCAGGTTCCAATCGAGGTTAAAGAGATTAATGAATCTGAGCTGGTAAAACCAGTCCAGCATGAAAAAGAAATTCTAACTACAGTCGCTTCTATGAGATTGGACTCTGTAGCTAGCTCTGGTTTTGGTGACTCTCGCAGTAAAATGTCCAGAGATATAGAAAATGAAAAAGTTAAATTGAACTGGAAAGTAGAATCAGATCCGGCAGCTGAAGTTGAAATTGGGGATTTGATTTCTGTTAGAGGTAGAGGCAGAGTTAAAGTTGAAGCAGAAAGAGGGATTTCAAATAAAGGAAGAATCAAATTAACTTTAAAAAGATTAACTTGATTGCAGAAGGAGGGATATTTTGAAATTAAACCCGCTTGATATATATAATAAAGAATTTAAAAAATCAACTTTTGGCTATAATACAACTCAGGTTGATGAATTTCTTGATGATGTTGGAGTTGCTTATGAACGCCTGCTTAAAGACCTTAATAATTTACAGGAGGAAAACCAGTCCTTAAAAGAAAAAATAGATAATTATGAAGATATGGAGGACAAACTTCAGAATACTCTTGATTCTATTCAGGGCACTGTTTCTGATAGAATTGAACAGGCTGATAATGAGGCAAGAATGATTGTTAAAGAAGCAAGAATGAAAGCAGAGAAAATAAAAGAAAATGCTAGAGATCAGGTAGCTTCTGAAAAGAGAAAACTTGAACAGCTGCGTGAACAGAGAAATTTCTTTAAAATTCGCTTTCAAACTTTACTTGAAAGTCATTTAGAGATGTTAACTGAAGAAGCTGAAGAATCTCTGAGAGGAGATTTTAATGATTCTAATCTTGAAATAGATAATGAAATTGAAAACAGCAGTGACTTTGAAGACAATAATTAGAAATTTAGATTATATGATTAGTTTTATATTTATGATTATCTCTGATCAGAACTTGACTTATTTTTAATGATAGTTTATAATTGAGGAAAATGTCATACAAATAAATTGATTTTGAAAGGGATAGTATCAATTTTTAATTGTTTTTAGCGAACCGGGGCTGGTGGAAGCCGGGAAACAAAAAATTGAGAAGATCACCCTGGAGTCGGTATATGAATAGAGTAGTATACCCGTATTTCTGCGTTAAAGATTGCTAAGATAAAATTAGTGAAATAAATTTATTATTTGATTGCTGATTTTAATTAGGGTGGTACCGCGGTCTCTCGTCCCTTACAGGACAGGAGGCTTTTTTGTTTTTAATATATATTTTTACAGGAGGTTATAAAAGTAAATGAGTTATAAAGAGACAATTAATTTACCTAATACAGATTTTCCAATGCGGGCAAATCTGAGTGAAAGAGAAGTTGATTTTCAAAAATTATGGCAGGATAAAGAAATCTATGAAAAAGCAGTAGAAAATAGAGAAGGCAGTGAATCATTTATTCTGCATGATGGGCCTCCATATGCAAATGGTGATATTCATATTGGCCATGCCTTAAATAAAGTTTTGAAGGATTTTATAACCCGTTTTTCAACTCTTAAAGGTTATTATTCTCCTTATGTTCCAGGCTGGGATACTCATGGATTACCAATTGAACATCAGGTAACCAGTGAAATGAGTGATCAGGAGAGAGCTGAGCTTTCAATTTCAGAGTTAAGAGAAAAATGCACCAATTATGCACTTAAATATATTGACCGCCAGCGTGAACAGTTTAAGCGTCTTGGTATCTGGGGAGAATGGGATAACCCTTATTTAACTCTAAACAAGGAATATGAAGTAAAGCAGATTGAAGTTTTTGGAGAGATGGCTAAAAAAGATCTATTTTATCGAGGCAAAAAACCTGTTCACTGGTGTCCACACTGTGAGACAGCTCTGGCTGAAGCAGAAGTAGAATATGATGATGATCGTGCTCCTTCTATTTTTGTTAAGTTTCCAATGCTGGACGAGGTTGAAGTTGGTGGAGTTACTTTAAGCAGTGAAGATAGTTATATAGTTATCTGGACTACTACTCCCTGGACTATTCCTTCTAATATGGCGATTGCTTTCCATCCTGAATATTCTTATGTAGTTGTAGAAGCAGATGGCGAAAAATTAGTAATGGCTAAAGAATTAGTTGATTCAGTAATGGAGCATTCTGATGCAAAAAATTATGAGATTATTAGTGAAGACTTCAGTGGTAAAGAGCTTGAAAATAAAAGAGCAAAACATCCATTTATTGATCGTGAATCTCTTTTAATTCTTGGAGATCATGTTACTTTAGAACAGGGTTCAGGTTGTATTCATACTGCTCCTGGCCATGGTCATGATGACTTCGTAGTCGGAAGGGAATATGACTTAGAAGTTTATGCGCCGATGGATAATCAAGGATATTTCACTGAAGAAGCTGGAGATTTTGCCGGTAAACATTATGATGAAGCTAATATTATGGTAACTGATAAATTAAAAGAAAAAAATCTGTTGATGGATTTAAGCTTTATTGATCACCGCTATCCTCACTGCTGGCGCTGTAAGACTAACTTAATTTTTAGAGCTACAGATCAATGGTTTGCCTCAATTGATGCAATTAAAGAAGAAACACTGGCAGCAATTGCAGATGTTGACTGGTATCCTGAGTGGGGAGAAGAAAGAATGAGTAATATGATTTCCGAGCGCTCAGACTGGTGTATTTCCCGTCAGAAAAAATGGGGTGTGCCAATTCCAATTTTCTTCTGTGATGATTGTGGAGAAGCAGTGATCAATGATGATACTTTAGATTCTGTAAAAGCAATTTTTACAGAAGAAGGCTCAGCTGCCTGGTATGAACTTTCTGCAAAAGAATTATTACCAGATGGATATAGCTGTCCACATTGTGGTGGAGATGATTTCACTAAAGAAGAGGATATTATGGATGTCTGGTTTGATTCCGGTTCCAGTCACAAGGCTGTTTTAGAAACTAGAGATAATTTAAGCTGGCCGGCTCAGGTCTATCTTGAAGGTACAGATCAGTATCGAGGCTGGTTTAATTCCTCGCTCTTAACAGCAGTTGCTACAGAAGGTGTTGCTCCTTATAGAGAAGTAATTACCAATGGATTTACTGTAGATAAAAAAGGGAATAAGATGTCTAAATCTAAAGGAAATGTAGTTTCCCCTCATAAAGTAATAGATCAGTATGGTGCAGATATTTTAAGATTATGGGTAGCATCTTCTGATTTTAAAAATGATGTTAGAGTTTCAGATAATATTTTAAAGCAGAGTTCTGAGGCTTATAGAAGAATTAGAAATACTTATCGCTTTATTTTAGGTAATATCAGTGATTTTGATAGTGATGAAAACTATGTTGAATACGAGGATCGCAGAGAGTTGGATCGCTGGATAATGATTCGACTGCAGGAATTAATCGAAAAGATAACATCTGCTTTTGAAAAATATGAGTACCACCGTGTTTATCATGATGTTCATAACTTCTGTACTGTAGAGATGAGCTCACTTTATATGGATATTACTAAAGACCGTTTATATACTGATGGAACAGACTCTTTAAGTAGACGCTCTGCCCAGAGTACTCTTTATGATATAATGATGGCATTGGTTATTACACTTGCTCCAATCATTCCTCATACATCAGAAGAAGTCTGGCAGTTCTTACCAGAAAAGATGAAAGCTGAGGAAAGTGTCTTTTTGACTGACTGGCCAGAAGTTAAGAAAAATTACTATGATCAGGAATTGATTGCTAAGTGGGATAAATTACTTGCAATTAGAAAAGATGTTTCTAAGGCTCTAGAATTAGCAAGGGCAGATAAAAAAATTGGTAATTCCCTGGAAGCAATGTTAGAACTTAAAGGGATATCCGAAGAACAGCAGCAATTATTAGAAGCAGAAATTGATCAATTGGCTGACTTATTTATTGTTTCTCAGGCTGAACTTAAGAATGATTTAACTGCAGAAAACGCCCACCAGGGTGAAGAAAGTTCTGTTTTAGTCAAAGTTAGTGAAGCTAAAGGCGAAAAATGTGACCGCTGCTGGAAGTATGATGAAACAGTAGGCGAGCTTGAAGCACATGATGATATCTGTCAGCGCTGTGCTGATGTTATAGAAGCTGAAAAGTAAAATTTAATTATTTACAAATAGTATAATTAATTTGTGTTATTAAGCAGTCCCAAAATGGGGCTGCTTTTTTTAATCATTTTTTAATTTTTCACTGCTATACTCTTTTTAAATAGTAAAATTAATCTTATAAATAAGAAAAAAACCAAATATTTATATGAGATTAGAGGTAGTTAGTTTGAAAGAGTCATAAAAATGATATGATTTATGTAGAATTTACTCCTGAAATGCGAGAATGGTTGAAAACAAAAGCTGAAGAAGATAATTTAAATATTCAAGAATTTATTAATCAACTTATTTCTGAAGAGATGAATAAGCAGGATTTTTCATCTGAAGGTAAAAGTAATAAGTATAGAGAGTTTATTAAAGAATATCTTCAAATAATCCGTAAGTTTTAAATTTAAGGAAGTGTTTTAAATGAAAATACTTATTGTAGAAGATGAAATGGATCTTGCTAAAATTATAAAAAAGAAATTAGAAAGAGAAAATTATACAGCAGATATAGCTTATGATGGTGAAGAGGCAATTGATAAAACAATAGTAAATGATTATGATCTTATAATTCTAGATATAATGATTCCCAAAAAAAGTGGTATAGAAGTTTTAAAGGAATTAAGAGAATGGAAAGATAGAACTCCTGTACTTATTTTAACAGCCCTAGATAGTGTTGAAAATAAAGTTAGAGGACTTAATCTAGGGGCGGATGATTATTTAACAAAACCTTTTGCTTTTGAAGAACTATTTGCCAGAATCAAAACTATTTTTAGAAGAGGAGTTAAGGAACATAGTAATATATTAAAAAATGGCAAATTAGTCTTAAACACCATTGATTATAAGGTTAAGAGAGATAATAGGGAGATTGATTTAACCAGCAAAGAATATTCAGTTCTGGAGTATTTGATGAGAAACAGAGGCCATATTTTAAGTAGAAACCAAATCCAAGAACATGTTTGGGGATATATGAGCGGCAATAATAGTAATATTGTTGATGTGTATATTAGATTTTTGCGAAAGAAAATTGATGAAGGTTTTGAAAAAAAGCTTCTTGAAACTGTTAGAGGACGTGGCTATAGGATGAAGGAAATCAAAGATGAATAAAAATATGAGTCTGAAAAATTATTCCTTAAAATTTAATCTTACTATCTGGTATATGATTATTTTGTTTTTTGTTTTAATTTTTTTTAGTTCTATTTTATATTTTTATTTGGAAGACCAGCTCCATGAAGAAGTAAATAATATTCTCCAGATGGAAATTGAAGGCATTGAAAATAAAATAAAAAATATTGATCAATCAAATAATAGCTATTTAAATAACATAATCAGCAGCACAAATAAAGAAAATTTCAAACTTTTGTTTTTTGATTCTCAGGGCAATCTTGAAGCTGGTAATTTAGAAAGAAACTCAAATTTAGAATTTTTAGCAGAAGATATAAAAAAGATGAATGATTTTAAAATTTTAGAATATAATGATGAAGAATGGGCTTTTATGAGCAAAGATTATTATATAACTGAAGGAGAAAAAGTAGGCTATTTTGGATTAGCTTATTCTCTTGCTAAAGAAAATAATATGTTAAATAATTTAATGCTAATTCTATTTATTAGTATACCTATTACATTAATCCTTGCCAGTGGAGGCGGTTATTTTCTAGCAAAAAGAGCTTTAAATGCAATTGATACTATTTCAAGTACAGCTGAAAAGATAAGTCAAAACAACATGTCTCAGAGAATAAAAATTTCTGAAGGCAGAGGTGATGAGGTTGGAAGATTAATTAAAACTCTAAATAATCTTTTAGATAGATTAGAATCCTCTTTTTACAGACAGAAACAATTTAATGCTGATGTATCACATGAGCTTAGAACTCCTATTTCAGTTATTAAAGCTCAAATTGATGAGTCACTTGATTTAGAAAACAAATTAACTTTTGATCAAAAAGATGCACTGCTAACTATAAAAAAGCAAATTGATCAAATGAATAACTTGATTTCTCAGATGTTGATTTTAGCCAAGGCAGATGAGAATAGTTTTGAGTTAGATAAAGAGGAGTTTGAGTTAAATATTGTTGTCGATACTGTTATAGAGGAGATGGATAATCTGGCTATTGAAAAAGATATTTCAATTTTAAAAGAAATAGAAGCAAGAGAAAATTTTAAAATTAAAGCAGATTTAAGTTTGATTACTCAGCTTTTATTAAATTTAATTGAAAATGCAATTAAATATACTCAACCATCAGGGAAGATAATAGTTAGGTTAAGTAAATCCAATGATTATTATCAGCTGAATATAATAGATAACGGAATTGGAATTGCAGAAGAAGATATTTCAAATATTTTTAAAAGATTTTATAGAGTTGATAAATCCAGGTCAAGAGAATATGGAGGTACAGGTTTAGGTTTAGCTATCTGTAATTGGATTGTCAATATTCATGATGGTGAAATTAAAGTAAATAGTTCACTGGAAGCTGGAAGTGATTTTTCTATCATTTTACCTAATAATTAAAAGAGGTGATTATTTTGCAGGAGGATTTAATTGAAAAAGTAATAGATATTGAAAAACATGCTTTAAGCTTAAAAGAAGATGTTTTTAAAGAAATTAAAGAGACAGAAGAAAAATATGAAAAAAGAATGGCACGTGAAGAAAAGGTTAAAATAGAAAACATTAAAAAAGAAGGTGAAAAAATTATTGCTGATCGTAAAGAAGGTGCAGAAAAATTTTCTGCTAATTTAGATGAAGAAAGTAAAGCAGAAATCAAACAAATTGAAGCTGATTATCAGAAAATCAAAGAAGATTTATTAAAAAAATATTTTGATAAAATTACTAGTTCAGGAAGGTGAAATATATGCCATATGCAGTTCAATATCCTGCTGTTAATGCAAAGTTAAAAGCCTTAAGCAGTAAAATGCTTATGGAAAAAGATTTTAAAAACTTAATAGAATTAAATTCAGTTCAAGAAGCTTTTAATTATCTTTATAATAACACTTATTATCAAGAGTATTTAGAAGATTTTTCTGGAAAAGAAATTCATCGGCGGCAGCTTGAGCTAAAACTTAAAAAAAGTATTGTTCTGTCTGAAGATTTTTTAAGAAAATATTTAAGTTCTAATCTTAAAGACTTTATTGAACATTATTTTAAAAAATTTGAAATTGAAGATTTAAAAATTATATTAAGAACAATTTTATTAGAAAATGATGAAGATTATCTTAGTGATAATTTAACTTATATAGTTAGAAATAAAGATATTAATTTTGAGAATCTTATTCAGGCCTCTTCCTATAATGATTTACAAACTGCACTTAAAGATGTCTATTATTCTGAAGTTTTAAATGAATTTGCAGATCAATATCGAAAAAATAAGAATTTATTCCCAATTGAAATGACATTAGATTTTTATTATTTCTCGGAGTTAGATAAATTATCTAGCAAATTATCTAATAATGATCAAAAATATGTTAAAGACATTATAGGAACTCAGATTGATTTATTAAATATACAGTGGATCTACAGAATAAAAAAATATTATAATTTATCTTCTGGTGAAATTTTACATTATACTATTCCATTTTATTATAAAGTTAAAAAATCAGAATTAAAAAATATGAGCCAGGTGGAAAATGCTGAAGAGCTAATTAAATATATATCATATTCACCATATAAGTCACTTTTAGAAAAGGCAATTAAAGATGAAAACATTGTTTTTGAAAGATTTTTTTTAAATTATATTTTTAATAAACTGCAGGTAAATAAAAGAAAAAGCTTTTTCAGTATTTCAAATATTCTGGCTTATTTATATATTAGAGAATATGAACTTAGAGATATAATTACAGTGATTGAAGGCATAAGATATTCTCTTCCGAAAGACAAAATCCAAAACTTTCTAATTAGAAAGGAGGAATAATTTTGGGAATAAAAAAAATGAAAAAATTTCAAATTCTGGGTTTGAAAAAACAGATAGATTTTATAACAGAAGAAATAATGAAAAACAGTCAAATAGAACTTTTAAAAACAGAAAAGTATCATAGTGATTTCAAAGATTATCAGGTTGAGAACTCTTATAAACCTTATTTTAATCAAGTTGATAAAATAATTGAGAGTTTAAATCTAGATAAAGAGATTAAAAATATTAATTTTGATATATTAAATAAGCTAAATTTTAAAGAGCTTGAACAGTTTATTAAGCCTATTCAAAAAAAAATAGATAAATTAGAAAGAATAACTAAAAAGTTAAATTCTGAAGAAAAAAGACTTAAGAATTTAATTAAACATGTTTATGTAATGAGAAATATAGATATTGAAATGCAGACTTTAAAGGATCTTTCTTATATTACTTTACTATTTGGCAGCTTAAGTAAGGAAAGATATAACCGCTTAATTGAAAATGTAACTGAATTTCCAATTCTGGTTTTAGAAGTAAATAGAAATGAAGCTAGAGTCTGGTTTTTTACTTTTGCAAAAAAGGATTATGAAAAAAAAGCTCTAGACATATTAAATTCAGCAAATTTCCAGAAAATCGAACTTCCTGATAGAGTTAAAGAACAGCCTAAAGATATATTAAATCAGTCCAGGAAACGTTTGGATAAAATCGAAATAATTAGAGATCAAATTCATTTGGAATTTAAGAAATTAAAACACCGCTATCAATCCCAGTTATTAGAATATTATCAGCAATTATTGATTTTAAATAAAATTACAGATGTTAATAATAATTATTATAATGAAAGCAGTTATTTCTTCACTATTACTGGGTGGATAAGTGAAGAGAATGAAAAAGAATTTAAGAAATTAATATCAGATAAATATTCAAAAACAGTTTATGATAGTCAGGAAGTCAGTGACATTGATAAAGAAAATCCGCCAACAATTATGGACAATCCAAATTGGATTAATTCATTTTCTTCTTTAGTTAAATTATATGGTTTGCCCAAATATGGTGAAATTGATCCATCAATATTTTTTGCTTTAAGTTATACTTTATTATTTGGAATAATGTTCGGTGATCTTGGACAGGGATTGGTCTTTGTATTACTTGGATTTGCTATTTATAAAAATAGAATAAAGTTTATTAAAAATCAAGATCTGTCCTATTTCTTGATGTCGATTGGGACATCTTCAATGATCTTTGGTACATTTTATGGTAGTGTATTTGGGCTGGAAAATTTGATACCTGCTTTTGTAATTAGGCCTATGGATAATATAATGTTCTGGCTTGGATTTACAGTAATGATTGGTATTATTTTATTAATTACATCAATGATTTTTAATTTATTTAATTCTTTCAAAAACAGAAATTATCAAGAAGCTTTATTCTCAGATAGTGGTTTAAGTGGTTTGATACTATATTTGTTTATGCTTGGTAATTTAGCTTTTTATGGATTAAAGAGCAGATTATTAGTTCCAGCACCATTTATTATAGTTACTGCTGCCTTTTTATTATTATTAATTTTCTTTAAAGAACCACTTGGCAATTTATTAATTGGTAAAAAATTTAGTATTGATCAAAAGATTTCAGAGTATATACTTGAGTCGATTTTTGAACTTTTTGA
>Ga0306868_1001024_pt1 | contig 15833 bp, 18 predicted proteins | sample AntRauTorckE6832_FD_190411 | JGI IMG/M metagenome (GOLD analysis project Ga0306868, IMG submission 190411) | Saline lake microbial communities from Rauer Islands, Antarctica - Metagenome Torckler E6 #832 (v2) (version 2) | ecosystem: Environmental > Aquatic > Non-marine Saline and Alkaline >... | reverse complement strand
GTTGAGCTCTTTCAGCCATTTTTCACTCCTTTGCGATAACTTTTTTCTTTAATTTTATCACAAAGTAAAGCCTTTATTGATATTTAGTCATCTTTTATTGCGAAAACTTTTTACCTTTTGGGGCTGACCCAAATCACAGATTTGGATGGTGTTTTCTTGAGCTAAGAGTGATAAATTTATTAAATAAGGAGCTTATTAATGAATATTGAAAAAAGATTAATTAAAATTTCATTTTTATTCATTGCAGTGCCTTTACTTGTCATTAGCTTTTTATTTTTATTTTTTCCTAGTGAAAGTATATTTTTTTCATTCTATGACGATTTCAAATTAATAGCCAATGAAGAAATACAAATTAAGTATATTATTGAAAACCACTACTTAAACAATAATAATCTAAAATTTGATGTAAAAATGGCCAATTATAAGTATTTCGAAAATTTAATAATCATTAATGCGGAAAATAAAATTCTTTATTCAGAAAAAATAACCCCCTCTGATAAAATCAGTTCCTTGAGTAATTATATTATTTATTCTCTGGAGACAAATAACACTTCAAATAATAAAATACAATTACTTTTAAAACCGAGTGAATACTATGATAAAATGCAGTTTAAAAAAATACTTTATCCAATTCTACTCATTCTCTCTTTTTTTATTGGCATTAGTTTAACTGTTTTAATTTTCATAAAAAATTTATCTAAGAATATAATTAAACCATTAAGAATAATTAATGAGAGCTTTGATAAAATTCACCGAGGTAATTATTCTTTAAATTTCCCAAAATTCAATGTGACTGAAATTGAAAAAGTAGCAAATAATTTAGAAAAATTAACACTTGAATTAAAAGAAAATTCGAATCAACACTATAGATATGAACAATCAAAAAAAGAATTAATTGCTAAAATTACCCACGATTTAAAGACCCCTTTAACATCAATAAAAGGTTATATTGAAGCTTTACAAGATAATATTAATAGTGATGAAGAAACCTATTTTAGATATTTAGAAGTTATCAATGAAAAATCTGATAAATTAAATCTACTCATTGAAGATTTGCTTTTGTTTTCCCAATTAGATTTAGATAATTTCACTTATGAGAAAACGCAGGTTGATTCAAAAGAGTTTATTGAAAACTTTGCTTCTAATAAGATTTTTGAGTTCAAAGACAAAACTGTTGATTTTATATTAAAACGACCAATTATTGCGACCAATATATTTATCGATCCCAAAAGAATCCTTCAAGTATTTGAAAATATCGTATCTAATGCAGAGAAATTCACAAAAGACTATATTTCAATGAGTACAACCATCAATGCGTCTTATTTAATTATAAATATCGAAGACAATGGCATTGGCATTGATCCTGAACATCAACCCCATGTTTTTGAACTTTTCTATAAAACAGATGATTCTAGAAGTGAACCAAGTAAAACTGGATCTGGTTTAGGTTTAAATATTTCTAAACAAATAATTGAAGCACATAATGGTAAAATAATATTGGAAAGTAAACCTAATGAAAAAACTACATTTCATATATTTATTCCATTAATGATTTAATGGAATTTTTACTTTGAATCTTTAATAATCTCTTCTATTTCCTTTAACTCTTTTATTTCTTCTTCTGAAAAATTATCTAGTAATTCTTTCCTATATTTAATCCCAATGGCTTCCTTCTTAAAAACTTCCTCTGTTTTCAATATCGACCATTTTATTTTTTTCTTCTGATAAAACAAGTCTAAATCGACAATTCTTTCACCAGTTTCTAAATACTCTGAACCAACTAAAATTTCCTTTACTTCTTTTGGAGACATTGGTGTATATAAATACAGCTCATATACTGGCACATGCTTAAACAAAGTCCCTGCATCTTGCCCCCAACCTTCCTTTAATACGAGTCCCAAATTTATTTGATCAATTATATATAATAACCGATTATAATGATAATTATATTGCTCATAAGCATCGTATATTTTAATTTTGTATTCGTTCCAACCTTTTTTTGAAATACTATCATTAATATATTTAATTCCATTGTTATCAATTCTATCTATAACTTCTTCCTTAGAATAATTTGTGTATAATGATTTTTTAAATAATGCATTAATATTTAGCTGATTATTAATATTGTAGTTTGTAAATGTAACAATGGTCCCCTTATTGTTTAACTCTAATAAATCAAAGGTATCTCCTTCATGTCCCTCCAAATCTTTTTTTATACTTGAGAAAAACTTTTCAATATCTCCATAGTTTTTCATTGTAATTAAATCTGGTCCTTTTCTAATTTTTTCAATTAATTCAATCATAGAACTATAATTAATTAAATTCACCAAAATATTATTTAATCGCTCATCAATAATTATTGCTTCTTTGATATCCGACACATTAACAAAATCACTTAACTTTTCAGTTAATAAAACAATAGTTTGATTCTCGCGTGCAATACTAAAAACGTCTTTTATTCTTCGTTCTGCATTCTCTTCTAAAGCAGATTCCTTAATTAACGGAAAGGTTTCTTCAAAACTCGCCATCAACTGGTCATATTTTTTTGTATAAATGATTAAAATACTTGGACAATTCTTAAAAAGTTTCATCATTATTTACCCCTTAATCTATATACCAGTTCCGAATCGCTGCATTCGACTGTCATTAGTTCCTACGGGATAATCTATATGAAATATTTCCTCTTGTTGAGGATATATTAAATATATTCCCTTTAAACCATTTAATACCTTAATATTTTTATCAAAGGTTTCATCATAGAATGAATGCCCATGTAAAAGATAATCAGAATTTTCTATCAAGCTTTTTTTGTTCAATACATCTTCCAATTTGTGTGTTATTAAAAAATTCTTGTTACAAATATTTATTTGGCTAAAGGTATCAATGATTTGAGTTGTTTTAAGTAACTCTTTAATAAAAGCTTGATTATCATGGTTACCAATAACAATATAGGTTTCACAATTAAATTTCTCAAGGTTTAAAACAAAGTTTTTCACCTTTTTCTTGTATAAATCAATTTTTTCAGGATATATTTCTAATTTTATATTATCAGCTAGATCACCTGTATGAATAATATAATCAGGTTCTATTCTATTAATCAATTTAAAAATCGCACCATAACCTGTTGTTGGTGTATCAGTAATATGAAGAACCTTTATGCCATCATGAATAATATTTTCATCATAAATGATACTTCCAAATATTTTTTTTATTGTTTGAATTATTTTCATTTATACCAGTCCTTTATTAAATAATAATGTTTATGACGCTGTATTTTGTGTATATATATAATACAGAACATACAATGAAAAAGGAGGTCTGTTATGGACACAAATAGAACTACAGATAATTGGACTAAAGAAATTGATGATTTTTCAACTCTACCTGAAACACTCCAGTTAGAGGTTAATAAGGTTTTAAAGTCTCAAGAAAATATGCATCCATTAGCTATTAAAGTGCCGGCGAATGAAGATTATGATTCTCCTGAATCATTATTAATCATTTTTGATGATTTAGTATATATTTTGGAAAGTGAAAATGGATATATTGAAACTTATAAAATCAACTATTCTGATATTAACTTTATAGAACTTAAAATCATTCTTCTAAGCTCTAGTATTCTGTTAAATGACGGAACAATTAGCAAAGAGATTTATTTTAATACTTCTAGTGAAGGATTTTTTCATCAATTAATTGAAAAAATTAGACGCTACCAAAACTCTAATGAAGATTTGGAATTAACTTATGAAAACATCGCCTATTTAGAGGAAATAGATATAAAACTATATAATTATTCAAAATATGCGTTAAAATTTCATCACGAAATTATTGATTCGGTTTACCAAAATAAAACTTCTGAAAGTGATTTTGGTAGCAGTATAACAATTTTAACCGATAATGAACTTGTATTCATCAAAGAACCTAATAAAGATAAACAACCAATGGATAGCTTATACGGCGGTCAGTGGGTCTATGTTCCATTAAATAAAGTTATTGATGTTACAATTGAAAATATGAAAAATGAAAACGTATTCTCATTAATTCTTCACTTCAAAGATGGTCATGAGTATTTGATAGATTATGACTTTATGACTAAAAGTTCATTTAAAGATTTTGATAAAGAAATACTGGCACTTATATAAGTGATTAAAAATCACTTATTTTTTTTTTGAATTTTTCTAGAGAATATTGAAAACAAATAAAAATCTAATAAAGACCAATAGAATAATAAGTAAAATGACCGGTCCAATAATTTTCAAAAAATGTTTTCTAAAATGACTTGTTTTAACGGGTTCAACGACTTCTATTTCAAGATTAAGTTTTCTATAATATTCTTTTGATAATTTATCATCATAATGTGCCTTTACAATTGACTCAATTACTTCTCTATAAGGTTCTGGAGCATAAATAGTATTCTCTTTTATTTTGCCCGGCAGATTATGACTATAAAAAATTCTGTGAAATAATTGAATGTCATTTTCTTCTATTTTAATGATTGGTACCCATTTAAATTTTTTGTAATAATCAATCATATTTCCCCTGTCTCTACTACTGCTTCTCTTTCTATTATACCATTGTTAAGACATTAATCAATTCTAATCAATTTCTAATAATCAATTAAATACTTACTAATATATTTCCAGTATAATAAAGTCATAGAGAGGTGATTATATGGAAATTTTATTAGGTATCATTTTATTGTTTGTTCTGATTAAAATTATGTTTGTTGCAACATCTATTTTTTTAAGAGTTATCATTGGTTTAATTTTCTTTTTATTCATAGGATTAATTTTACCCATTGCGGGAGTACTTTTAATCCCACTGATTATCATAGGTTTTTTTGTTGGAATTCTTAAATTAATATTTTAGTATATCATTCCTTTTTTTAAAATAATCCTTGACTTAAGTCATAATGGCTGATAATATTTAAAAAAATTAAAGTTTGAAAATATGAAATTAAAGGAATTGATTATTATGTTTATTTCAGCCAAAAGTTTTTCACAATTACATCATCATCATTAGAAGTGAGCTGGTCGTTTGAAGTTTTTTCAGATGCGAGCTCTGGTTTTATTTAAAAAGGGCTTGCATCTGATGGTAATATAATATAATTAATTCATACTTTTTAATTATAACCATCTAGGTGTATCCCTAGATGGTTTTTTTATATTTAAAATAAGGGAGGCAATCATGCACTATAGTAATTTAACAACGATTAATACGATTGATGAACAATTAAGCAACGTTTCAAAACGTTTTGGATTTAAGAAAATTTACCCAAAATCCATTGCAACATACCCCGAAGCATTAGAATATTATACAGATGATAAACCTGAATTGATAAGTTTTACAAACGCTTTAGGAGGGGTCAGTATATTACATGATGATCCTACAATTAGTTTATTTGATTCAAATATTTCAAGAGAAAAAGTATATTACCTAACGAATACATTTGCTTGGCAAAAAAGCCTAGAGAACTTAAAAGGAGGTGTTGAAAATTTCTGTACCCCCTCAATCTTTGCCGATGCAGAAATGATTGTTATGGTGTATCAATTCTTAGATTCATTAAAACTTGATGATTTTAAAATTGAAATTGGCCATACACATTTTATTGAGAAACTCCTTAAGGATAAAATCTTTAGTAAAGAGATGAAACTTGAATTAAATGATGCAATTCATAATAAAAATATCCCTAAAATCAAGAAAATCATTGATCCTTTAGACTTATCAATAGAAAATAAGAAGGCTTTAATGACATTAGCAAAGTTATTTGGTGATTATGAGAAAACTTTAAAAACAGCGAAAGCTTTAAAAATCAGTTCTCTCAAGCCAATAATAGACTACTTAGAAAATTTAAAAAAACACATAGAATTTTATTCATTAGATATGGAGAATATAAAGATAGATTTGAGTTTAACAAATAAATACTCATACTATGACGGGTTATTGTTCAAATCATATAGTCAAAATTTTGGCAAGAAAATACTACAAGGTGGAAGATACAAAAATAAAGATAACCAAGGCATTGGTTTTGGATTTAATGTAAAAGACTTAATAGGAGTGATTCGAATGAAAAAAGAAAACAGAAATACTATGGATTATACTGTTTTAATCAGTGATTCAGTTGAAGAAAAAGCCATCAATATGATTACTAAATTAAGAAAAAGTGGCTGCAGCGTCAATACCCTTGAAGATCAATTGACTTCAGAGTTAATCAAAAACAGTGAGAGCAAGTACATTTTAGAAATCAAAGAAGACACAATTAATATTATTGATAATTTAGCGAATAAAGTTGTAAAGAAAAATTATAACCAGTTTATAGAAGAATTAACTTTAGTAACTGTGGAGTCGATTCACTAATGGGATTAAGAATTGCTGTTTCTAAAGGTCGTGTTTACAAGAAATTTTTGAAATTATTGGAAAAATCTGGTTATACATTTGAAAACACAAAGAGCAGAAAACTAGTTGTCAAAGATACAACGGGAGAATTAAGCTTAATTATTGTCAAAGCTCAAGATGTTCCTCTTTATGTTAACAAAGCTTTCGCAGATTTAGGTATTGTTGGAAAAGATGTCATTGATGAATTTGATGATACTTTTTATGAGTTACTTGACTTATCCATTGGCAAATGTGATTTGTGTATCGCTGGAAAAGAATCCTTTAATCTTAAGGATTATAACCAACTAAGAATTGCAACAAAATACCCTAAACAAGGAAAAGCTTATCTTGAAGAAAAAGGTATTAACGGCGAAATTATTAAACTTAATGGTTCAGTCGAACTAGGACCAGTACTTGGTATTAGCGATTGCATTTTGGATATTGTCGAAACTGGTAGTACACTTAAAGAAAATGGTTTGGTCGTTAAAGAAAAATATAAAGAAATTACGTCAAAACTTATATCTAATAAAGTTTTTTATAAAACAAAGTTCGATATTATTGATACATTTATCGAAAATATTTCAAAAAATATAGGAGGATAATTATGGAACTTATAAAGTACCAAGACGGTTGCCTTAATCAATATTTAAGAACTAAAGCAACCTCTAATAAAAATGTAACCACTATTGTTCAAGATATAATAGATGATATCAAGGTCTATGGTGATGAAAGCCTTAGAGATTACACGCAAAAATTTGACAATATTCTACTAGAAAATTTTAAAGTTACAGAAGAAGATCGTAATAAAGCTTTAAGTCAAGCCGACGAATATTTCGTTGATCTTCTCAAAAAAGCAATTCAGAATATTCGGTTTTTTCATAAGAAACAAAAAACCGATGCTTTTGAATATACAACACAAAAAAATTCTGTTATTGGTCAAAAAATAACACCCATTGAAAGGGTTGCACTTTATATTCCAGGTGGTAAAGCTGCCTATCCTTCTAGTGTTTTAATGAATGTTATTCCTGCACAAATAGCCGGTGTTAAAGAAATAGTTCTTGTTTCTCCACCAAATAATCAAGGTTTAATTGATGATAGTGTTCTCGTTGCAGCAGATTTACTTGATATAAAAGAAATTTATAAGATGGGTGGTGCACAAGCAATTGCTGCTTTAGCTTATGGCACAGACACGATAAAAAAAGTTGATAAGATTGTTGGTCCGGGCAACCAATACGTGACTGAAGCCAAACGGCAAGTATTTGGTCAAGTGGCAATCGACATGATTGCGGGCCCTTCTGAAATTTTAATCATCGCTGATGAAAATGCAAATCCTAAGTATATTGCTAGAGATCTTCTAAGTCAAAGTGAACATGACGAAAACGCTGTTCCTTACTTAGTTACTACTAGTAACGACATTATTAAAGAAACAAAAAAATACTTATCACAGTTTATTAATGAATCAAAACGAAAAGAAATCTTAAGAAAGAGTATTGATAACAACCTGTTAATCATAAAAACCGAAAATTTAAATGAAATGATTAAAACATCAAATATTTTAGCACCTGAACATTTGGAATTATTAATTGAGAAACCAATGGGGATCTTAAATGATATAAAAAATGCTGGAAGTATTTTTCTTGGTGAGTATTCTCCTGAACCCGTCGGTGATTATTGGGCAGGACCGAATCATACATTACCCACAAATCAAACGGCAAGGTTTTCTTCCCCCCTTGGTGTTTACGATTTTATTAAACGCAGTAGTTATATTCAGTACTCAAAAGAAGAATTTAAAGAAAATGCACATTTTATTGAGAAATTTGCTGAAAAAGAAAAACTTTGGGAACATGCCAATAGTATTAAGGAGAGACGTTTATGAATAATATACGATTAAATGCAAATGAAAACCCCTATAATACTCTTAATAAGAGTGCTTTAATTGAGAGCATTGGATCTTTTGAGTTCAACCGATATCCAGATGCTAATTATAAAGCCTTACGAAAAGCGATTAGCAATATTAGCAAGGTTTCAACAAATCAAATCATCACAACGAATGGTTCTGATGAATTAATACAACTCCTAATATTGGCTTTTTCCAATCCATCAGATAATATTTTAGCTTTAGAACCAACGTTTTCTGAGTATAGAAAAATTTCTTCTTATTTGCAACGAGAGTATATTGGGTTAGAGCCAAAGGAAAATCTGTCTTTGAATAAAGACACCTTAATAAAGGCTATTCATGAGTATAATCCTAAAATAATTTTTCTATGTACACCAAATAACCCAACAGGTGAATTACTAGATCAAAGTTTTATTGAAAATATTCTAGAAAATACAAATAGCATTGTGGCTTTAGATGAAGCGTATATAGAATTTTCTTCTGAAAATAATTTAAACTTACTAGATAATTTTGATAATTTAGTAATCATGAGAACTTTATCAAAAGCATACGGACTTGCTTCCTTACGTATTGGCTATGGTATAACGAATAAGGCATTAATAGAAAAACTCAATAATTGTCGAATGCCTTATAATATTAGTGGTATTAGTGCTTATATTGCAACAAACGCTTTAAATACAATTGATGTTGAAAAATATAAAATATTATTATTAAATGAAAAAAATAAAATTTTAAAAAAATTTAAATCTTTAGGAATTAATTATCTCGAAAGCAGTTCAAATTTCATTCTATTCAAAATGAAGGATATTAATCCACTTTATAATCAATTGGTTACTGAAGGTATTTATATTCGAAAGTTTAAAGAAAAAATCTTAAGTAACTATTTAAGATTTTCAATCGGTACAAAGAATGAAAATGAGAAATTTTTAAAAATTGTAGAGGATGTGATATCAAATGCAAGTAATTGAAATTAACCGAAAAACAAGTGAAACAGATATCAAATTAATAATTGATTTTGATGCTTCTTATAATGGCAGTTTTAATACAGAACTTGGCTTTTTAAATCATATGTTAAATACTTTTGCAAAATATTGTGACATTGATATTAATCTTACTGCTGTCGGTGATCTTCATGTGGACCCACACCACTTAGTTGAAGACATAGCAATTGTTATAGGGAAAGCTATAAGAGAACGTATTAATCAAAACACCAAAATTAAACGTTTTGGCTATACAATTCTACCGATGGATGATTCATTGATCCTTCTATCTTTAGACTTAAGTGGTCGTAGTTACCTTAATTATGATGTTTCAATCAATAAACCTTTTATTGGTGGCATCGAAGAAGAAATTTATAAAGAATTTTTTATGAAACTAACGAATAACACTATGATGAATCTTCATATTCAACAATTAGCTGGAGAAAATGCTCATCATGTTATTGAAAATATATTTAAAGCTTTAGGTTTATGTTTAAAAGATGCACTGAAAACTACTAACGAAATTCTATCAACTAAAGGTACTATTGGAGGTTAAAATGATTATTATATTAGACTATGGATTAGGAAATGTCTATAATTTACAAAATGCACTAACGTCTCTTGGCTACAATTCAAAAATCAGTCGAGAACCAGCTGAAATCTTAGACGCTACAATTTTATTTTTACCAGGTGTTGGTGCCTTTAAATCTGCCATGAAAAATTTAAATGACAATAATTTAATTGAAGTCCTCAATAAAAGGAATGAAGAAAAAAAACCTATCATAGGCATTTGTTTAGGTATGCAAGTACTATTTGAGGATAGCTATGAAGATGGCTATTGTAAGGGCCTTGGTTATATTAATGGTACTTTTAGAAAATTTGATATTGATTTAAAAATACCGCATATGGGTTGGAATAAATTAAAAGAAAACAAGCCCTCTTTTATAACTGCTAATCTGCCAGAAAATAGCTATGTTTACTTTGTTCATTCTTATTACTTAACCAATTATAATCCTAAAGAGTTGATTTCTTATGCCGAATATGCCCTAAAAGTACCAGCGATTGTTGCTAAAGATCACCTCATTGGTATCCAATTTCACCCAGAAAAAAGTAATAAAATTGGTTTGAAAATATTAGATAATCTTATTAAAGAATTTAAAAAAGAAGGAGCCCAATCATGAAAATTATACCTGCTATTGATATTAAAAATAATAAATGTGTCCGTCTTTATAAAGGACAAATGGAAAAAGAAACAATTTATTTCGAAAACCCTTTAGATGCAGCAAGTAATTTTCAAAAAAAAGGTTTTTCAAGATTACATATCGTTGACCTCGATGGTGCTGTTAAGGGAAGTCTCGAGAACTTTAATGTACTAAAAAATATAAAGGAAAATACCAACTTCATTATTCAATACGGCGGAGGTATTCGAAATTATGAAAAAGCTAAAAAAATTCTTGATTTAGGTATTGATTATATTATTATTGGTACCATGGCTATTAAGTCTCCAGAAATATTAGAAAAAATTTCTAATGATTATCCTGGACAAATTATTGTTAGTTTAGATGTGAATGGTGAAAATGTCGCCATTAGTGGATGGAAAGAGGACTCAAAAGTTAGTGTCTATGATGCTATGGAAAACCTCATTTCTATTGGTATTGATACATTTCTTATAACTGATATTTCAAAGGATGGTACACTAGAAGGCCCTAATATAGAACTTTACAAAAAAATTGATTCACTTTACAACATAAACTTAATCGCTTCCGGCGGTGTTGGTTCCAAAAGTGATTTAACGGCCTTGCAATCAATTGGTATCAAAAATGTTATTGTTGGTAAAGCGCTTTATGAGAAAAAAATAGATTTAAAGGAGTTGGTCGAATGATTACTAAAAGAATTATACCCTGTTTAGACATAAAAGATAATAAAGTTGTAAAAGGGGTTCAGTTTAAAAATCTTCAAATAATCGAAGATCCTGTAACGCTGGCAAAATATTATGCTAATAGTCTAGCAGATGAGTTAGTATTATATGATATTTCTGCTTCTAAAGAAAATAAAGAAACTATTTTTGATTTAGCTAAAAAAGTAGCTAAAGAAATTCAAATTCCCTTTACTATTGGTGGTGGTATCAAATCAATCGCTGGTTTTGACGAAGCTTTAAAATCTGGTGCTGATAAAGTCTCAATTAACTCTGCTGCCATTAATAATCCGAGTTTAATTACCCAAGCCAGTAAAAAATTTGGTGCACAATGCGTTGTCTTAAGTATTGATGCAAAACTTGAAAATGGCATTTGGGAAGTTTACTCTAAAGGTGGTAGTCAAAAAGAAAATATGAATGCCTTAGAGTGGGCAATCACTGGCGAAAAACTAGGAGCCGGAGAGATTGTTTTTAATTCAATTAATGCAGATGGTGAAAAAAAAGGTTTTAGTGAAGAAATCTTAAAAGAATTAAATAATCATTTGTCTATACCAATTATTGCTTCCGGCGGTGCTGGTAGTATGGAAGATTTTTTATCTGTATTTAAGAATACAGGTGTGGATGCTGCATTAGCTGCTAGTGTTTTTCATAAAAAAGAAATTTCCATAAAGGACTTAAAAGGTTATCTAAAAGAAAATAAAATTGAAGTGAGGTTATAATATGACGCTAAAATATAATAATGAGGGATTAATACCAGCCATTGTTCAAGATGTAGATACAAAAGAAGTACTTATGTTAGGCTACATGAGTGAATTCTCTATTAATGAAACACTTAAGACTAGAAAAGTTACATTCTATTCAAGATCACGAGATACCCTTTGGACAAAAGGTGAGACCAGTGGGAATTATCTTCACTTAAAAGATTTTGCATACGATTGTGATAGAGACACTATTTTAATTGGTGCTAAACCTGAAGGCCCAACTTGCCATACAGGAAATGTTTCTTGTTTTTTCAATAAAGTTTATACATCCGATGAAAAAGATTGTCACCAGATCTTAGAAAAACTTGAAAGAATAGTTCAAGATCGTAAAAAAAATATGCCAGAAAACTCTTATACGACAAGTTTATTTAATAAAGGAATCGATGAAATTGCTCAGAAAGTTGGCGAAGAAGCTGTTGAAGTTGTAATTGCTTCAAAAAATCCTGATAAATCTGAGGTAATTTATGAAACAGCGGATTTATTGTATCACTTAATTGTTTTGTTAACAGAACGTGACATCGAATTAAAAGATATAAAAAAAGAATTGTTCAATAGATTTGATTAAAATATTTTTCTGTGATATACTCCATTTATCAAATTGAATACTACCTTATTAAGAGTGATGGAGGGAATAGGCCCTATGAAGTCCGGCAACCGCAAAGCAGGTGCCAAATCCTACAGTTAATTCTGAAAAATGAGGCTTACTTAACCTTCATTTTTATGGGGGTTTTTATTTTGATTAATTATATTTTCAATATATAGGAGGTTGATATGAGAAAAAGATTTTTTACTTCTGAATCTGTGACAGAGGGTCATCCTGATAAAATGTGTGACCAAATATCTGATGCAATTTTAGATGAAATATTTAAAAAAGATCCACAAGCCAGAGTTGCTTGTGAAACAAGTATTACTACAGGTCTTGTTTTATTATCTGGAGAAATCACTTGTGAATGTTATATTGATATGCAAAGTGTTGTGCGGGAAACAGTTAAGGAAATTGGTTATACAAGAGCAAAATATGGATTTGATGGAGATACTTGTGCTGTTTTAACAGCTATTGATCCACAATCACCAGATATTGCTCAAGGTGTTGATGTTTCGCTTGAAAAGAAAAAAGGCGAAGAACAATCCTCTGAGGATTTGGGCGCAGGTGACCAAGGCATCATGTTTGGGTTTGCTTGTAATGAAACAGATGAGCTTATGCCACTACCAATTGTACTTGCTCATAAACTAGCTAAAAAAATGGCTGAAGTGAGAAAAAACGGTAAATTAAAATATTTAAGACCCGATGGGAAAACCCAAGTAACTGTTGAATACCATGATGACCAACCTGTTCGTGTAGATACAGTTGTTATGTCATCACAACACTCGCCAAATGTTAGCCAAAAGCAAATAAGAGAAGACTTAATAGAACATGTGGCTAAGGAAATTATTAGTGCTGATTTACTAGATGAAAACACTAAATTTTATGTTAACCCTACTGGTAAATTTGTTATAGGCGGTCCCCATGGTGATGCTGGCTTAACAGGTAGAAAAATTATTGTTGATACTTATGGAGGTTTTTCACGACATGGCGGTGGCGCTTTTAGTGGTAAAGATCCAACAAAGGTTGACAGATCAGCTACTTATGCAGCACGTTATGTTGCTAAAAATATAGTTGCTGCTGGATTAGCAGATAAGTGTGAAATTGAATTGGCTTATGCTATTGGTGTTTCTCATCCAATTTCAATATTTATCGAAACATTTGATACTGAAAAGATTGCAATTGACCAAATAGAAGCTTTAGTTCATAAATATTTTGATTTAAGACCATCAGCAATCATCAATGATTTAGGATTAAGACGTCCTATTTACAAACAAACAGCGGCTTACGGCCACTTTGGACGAAATGATCTTGATCTCCCCTGGGAACGAACTGATAAAGCGGAAATACTTAAAAAAGAAGCTTTTCTATAAAAAAAATGGCTTAGAAATTCCTAAGCCATTTTTTTAATTCACTTAATATTTTTTAGGTTTCATTTTTTCAAATATATATATATCATTGAAGCCTATTGTCTCTAACATTTCTTCAGCCAATTTATAATGACTCGCCAAAGTTTCTTTCACATGGGAATCTGATCCTATTGTAATTATTCGTCCACCACAATCATAATAGAGTTGTAGTATCTCTTTTGAAGGCAAAGTTTCATTTAAACCATAAGTTTTCCTTAATCCAGATGTATTTACTTCCAAACCAATATTTTTTTTAATGATTAGTTTAAATATTTTTTCTAGTTGTTCTTTATAATTTGATACTTCAACACTTCTTATCCCTTCATTATATCTTTTAATTAAATCTAAGTGTCCAAGAACTGAGAAATCATCAAATTTTAATAAAGTAGAATATACTTCATCTAAGTAAATCTTCCATGCTTCTTTTGGCGTTCTTCCATCATAAAAATCACCTCTATAGAGGTCTTTGCTATCAACTGTATGGAAGGATCCAATAATAAAATCAAAGGCATATTGCTCTGTCAAATTCTTTAATTTATCAGTAATATGTACTTGTAAGCCTAGTTCTAAACCAATTAAAATTTTAATTTTCTTTTGATATTTCTTCTGCAATTTCTTTATTTCACTGAAAAATACCTCTAGATCAAAATCAAAATTTATTGAAGGATCTTTATAATCATAGTCAATATGGTCTGTTATTGCTATAACTTCAATTTTCTTACCAATAGCTTCTTTAATCATATCTTCCATTCGTTCTTCACAATCAGAGGAAAAATGAGAATGTACGTGCAAATCAATCATTTTTATCCACCCTTTCAATACCTGTATTCAATGTTTCAACAATGGCTTCATTTCCAGCAATAATAGAAAAACCTCTTTTATTTTCTAGTCTCTTTACAATACCACCAGATTCTATAATCATTAACCGGGCGGCCGCTATATCCCATAATGATAAATTGATTTCCCAAAAGCCATCAAGAATACCATTGGCAACATTTACTAAATCAAAAGCCGCCGAACCACTTCTTCTAATGCCTCTCAACTTTGGTGTAAAATACGAAAAATAATTAATGTTATTCGCTTCATTAGTACTCCGGTCATAAGGAAAGCCTGTCCCAATGAGACATTGGTTTAAATCACTTTTTCTTGAGACACTCATCCGTTGATTATTTAGAAATGCCCCTTCATCTTGAATTGCCGTATACATTTCATCAAGGATAGGGACATATACTACACCAAGAATTGTATCATCGCCCTTCATTAATGCAATGGATACTGAAAAAATTGGGTAACCATTAGCATAGTTTGTTGTGCCATCTAATGGATCAATTACCCATTGGTAATCTGATTTTCTACTAATAATACCTTTTTCTTCGGAAAGTATGGAAAAATCATAATTTTCCTTTAATCTTTTAATAATATAATATTCACAAGCTTTATCTACTTGTGTTACAAGGTCAATGGAAGAACTTTTTCTTTCAATACTAATTCCTTTTTTTCTAAAGTGCTCCAACTGAATTTCTCCTACTGCATATGCCATTTCTTTAATTTCATCTAAAATTTTTATTTTATTCACTTTTATCACCCTTTTAATCATTATAGACATAGTTCATACTTTTTTCAAATAAAAAAATCTAGATTTCTCTAGATTTTCTTATTTTTATCATTTTGTTAGAATAAACCAACAATTTCTCCATCTTCTTTAATATCCATGTGCATTGCTGCAGGTACCTTTGGTAAACCAGGCATTCTTAAAATATTGCCTGCCATTGGTATAATAAAGCCGGCCCCAGCTGAAATTTTTACATCATTTATGGTTACAGTAAAACCTGTTGGTCTTGCCAATTTCTTTGGATCATCTGATAATGACTTCTGTGTTTTTGCCATACATATTGGTAAAGCACCATAGCCAT
>Ga0306868_1001022_pt1 | contig 15843 bp, 11 predicted proteins | sample AntRauTorckE6832_FD_190411 | JGI IMG/M metagenome (GOLD analysis project Ga0306868, IMG submission 190411) | Saline lake microbial communities from Rauer Islands, Antarctica - Metagenome Torckler E6 #832 (v2) (version 2) | ecosystem: Environmental > Aquatic > Non-marine Saline and Alkaline >... | reverse complement strand
TTTTTGTTGAGATCATAATAATTTTCCAGGGTTGATAAAAATAAAGTTTTACCAAAGCGGCGGGGACGCAGAAAGAAGATATATTTTTCTCCATAGTTCTCTAAAAGTTCGATATATTTTGTTTTATCTGCATAAAAATAATTTTCTTTTCTTAATTCCGCAAAACTACTGAGCCCATATGGGATTTTCAACATCTGCGCCACCATCCTTTTCAATTAATTGTTTTAGTTTACTTTGAATTTATTATAACACAGGCAGGCCTGCTCTACCAGTTAGAAAAGCAGCACCCGGCTGAGGAACTGCTTAACTGACAATTTTCAATTAAACAGACAGCTTATAACTTTTAAATTGAATTTGCAATTAATCAAAATATATCTCTTCTTCAATTTCTTCTAAAAGCTCTTCTTCTCTGAGAAAGCTATCTCCTTCCTGCATCATTCGCTGGAAGATTTTTATTCCTTCTTCCGGGCTGAGCTTTTTTAGATAACTTAACGCTTTATCTACACCTTCAGCATTTAAGAGGGCAATCATTTTATAAAATGCGAAGTCACCATCCTGCAGCAGTTCTTTTTCCTCTGCAAAATATTTTTCTTTAAGCAGATAATCATTATTTTTTAATTTTAAGTTATACTCAAATTTAATTTCTGCTTCATCAGTAAACTCTGCCGGTTTCTGATTAATTTTTTCAAGTTCTTTTAAGCTTTCAGCCTCACTTAATTTATTGCTTTTTAAATATATTCCAGCCATTTGAGCCAGCTGACTGTCAGTATTATCAGGCATATAGGATAATACTTCTTCGAAGTCATCTCTAATTTCATCCAGCTCAAGGCTCAGCATATCTCTTTTTATGAAAATATTATATAAAGCAGCAGTATATAATTTCTTCTGCTCAAAAAGATCTGGCTCTTTAAGCTTAATTAATGAGTTGAATAGTTTTACATTGCTTCTTATTGGATGGGGAACTAAGCCTTTTGCAACTGCAGTTACCAGCGGCATTTCTGCCTCAGCTTTCATATCTTTTAATACTTCAACTACCTCATTAAATTCTTTACGGGCAGTTAAAATCAATAATTTATCGACAAATAAATTATCTTTTTCAAATCCTGATTTGTCATGATAATGTTCCAATGACTGCTCAATATCTTCTTTAGCCTGCTCTAAATTATTCTGATAATAATTATAGCGCGCTCTTAAGAGCAAAAACTCCGAATTTTGCTTATTATAGTCTGCAGCCTTTTCATAATACTTTTTAGCAGCTAAATAGTACTCAACTCCAATCAATCTTTCCAGCAGCATTAGATATAAAACTGAATCATAAGCAATCTCATCCAGCACAGAATCAATTTCTGTTAAAATTTCATCTACTTCATTCTGATCTAAATGATCATCAATTGCTTCTATATTTTGATTTAGCTGCAAAAAGATATCAGCCAGCTTTTTAATTTCATTTTTAGAATCAAATTCCTTATCAGATTCAAAACCAAAGCTGTTGATTAATAGAAACCTGAGTGTGCTGACTAGTGGGATTTTTTCAAGCCCGTGTTGATCTATCAGCTGATTTAAGGTTTTAAAGTTATCAATCCAGACTTTAAACATCAGCTCATATTTTTCAGCCTCATAAATAGTTAACATGAGATGCATTAAAGCTTCAATATTTTGAGGCACCTCTTCTTTTTTCAATGCCCTATTTAAATGTTTAACTGCCAGCTGAAAATTATAATTCATAGCATTAATCAGGGCAAACATTATTAAAAGATCTGGATTATTAATTTCTTTCGGATCCAGATTATATTCGATCTCCCTTATCTGCTGAAGATCATCTTTTTGTATTAACAGACCCAGCAGCATTAAAAGCAAGTTTTCTCCCATTTCTAGCCCAATCAAACGCCAGAGTTTAAGCAGTTTTTCTTGAGTAACTTCTAAATCCATTTTTTTAGCAGAGACTAATATTAATTCCACAATAAAACCAATATCCAAAGGGTAATTTTTTTCCGCTTCACTTAAAACAGCATATGCTTCATCCAAATTATTAGTCTCAGACAATTGTTCTACATAATATTCTTCATCATATTCTGCCCTCACCCGGTCACAGCACTTTTTATATTTTTTACCACTGCCGCAGGGACAGGGATCGTTGCGTCCCACATCATAAAGTTTATATCTTGTTTCACCATATGCCTGATCCATCAAGCGGCTGATATCATCCATAATATCTGGCTTGGCTCTATTATCAAAATCTAAATTCTGTTCATCCAAATTTTCTTCAGAATATAAATCCATTGTTAATCCCTGTTTGTCCATTATTACCAATCCTCCTCTAACTTAATTTAAATTTACTTAAACAAAATATTTTTTATAAACTTCCAGAGTCACAAGTTCCTGCGGCAGCCTGAGATCATTTTCCCAGGCCCTCTGCAGCTTTTCAGCCAGTTCCGCAAATCCCTGCTCTCTCAGCTCTGCCTCCACCCGGGCCAGCACCTGCTGATTTTTATTCTGCCTTTTCTGGCAGGGATAAAAACCGTCACTCTCTTCTAAAAGCAGCTGATAATATTCTCCCAGCAGTTTAATTGCAAAATCAGGATATTTATCTTTTAAGGCAGTATAGATTGCCAGCCCTTCCGGATCCAGATCACCGGCATAGTAGATTTTGAGCTGATCAATTTTAGCACTTCTGTCAGTCATTGCTTCAGCTTCCCGATCCAATCCCAATAGCTCTTCCAGAAAAGAAAAGCTGTTGACAATTCTTTTACCCTGCCCGAAGATTACTGTATCAAAACCCTGCTCAAAAATATCAATTCCGCGAGCCAGAGATTTCTTAGCACCAATGAAGGCTGAATGATTTTCCATAATTAAAATATTTTTGATCTGATCCGGCTTAAGTGTCCAGTAGACAAAAAGATGATTGTACTGCTGAGCTTTAAGATCAGCCAGGCTTAAATTCAAATTGCTCAAAAGCTTTTTCCCCTCTGCTCTGCTCAAAAATTTCTCATCAGCAAATAATTCCAGGGAGCGCTCTTCTCGGCTGGCCCATTCCCGTTCAGACTTAGTGCTCAAAAAATTGCAGAGGCGAAAGAGTCTGTCTTTTAACTCCCCTGACTGCTGCTCCGGTCTTTTTAGATAATAATTAAGCTTCAGCTGGCGCGAAAGTTTCAAAATTTCTTTTTCCTGCCAGCCTGAGCTTTCCTCTTTGATCAACTGCCAGCGTTCTTTAAGCTGAGGCTGGCGCTGATTAAAATCAGCACTTTTGATAGCTCTGATTTTAGAGCCAGCTTCCAGCTTTTTTAAAAGCTGATAGAGATTATGATAGCCGCCAGCAGCCAGATAGGCAGAGGCCCCACCCAGTTTGGACTGAATATATTTTTCTAAATCAGCCAGTTGAAAGCGGAGTCTTCCCGCCAGCTTTTCTTTTTTAAATTTCTGAAAAAGTTTAATCCACTTTTGCTCTTCTTTCACCATAGATCACCTGTCCTTTGACAACCCCCTGATTTCTTTCGGTATCACCAATTTCTAAAGCCCAGAAAACAGGAAAGCGCTCACTAATTTCGGTTTTAATAATTTCCGGAGCCGCAAAAGCCAGCAGCTGAAAATTGAGTTTATCAGCAATTTTAAAGATCGGATCCAGCACATGGGAGGCCGAAGCCTTACCAAAAGGATTATCCAGAAAAAGCACTGTCCAGGGATTTGTCTTATCAAAACGCTGCTTTTTGTAATTTAAAAGCATCATCATCATAAAGGCATTAATCGATAAGGACTGACCACCACTGCCCTCAGGTCCATTCCCTTTGCCCTGAATAACTGATTCCCAGTCAGAGTAGAAATAATCCTGAGGGCGGGCATGGAGAAACTCATTTTTTTCGGTCATCTTATAGACCTGGAGCACCGGATAGCGTCCGCGCAGCGCCCGGGAAAAAAGTGCAGCATCTCCACAGTATTCCTTTAGCTTATAATCAGGCAGCGCTTCGACTTCAATTTCCTCCCGATTAAATTTATTGATCAGCTCCAAAAAATATTCCTTCAATTCTGCAATTACTTCTTCCTCATCCTCAGGCAGCAGATCATCCCGGCGCAGTCTGACCAGGGGAAAGGCAAATCCCCGCTGGTTGTGGTAGACCATATTGCTGATCATTTCTTTCATCGAAGTTATCAGTCGCATCACATGGATTGCCGAGCGCTCGGCCCACTGCTGCCTGGCCTCTTCTGCTTCAGTTTTGTTGCGGTCGATTGTATTCAGCTCATTATTAATATACTCCTTAAAGGAATTGAGCATCTCAAAATTATACTGATAATCGCTGGCTCTAAAATTATGCAGTAGTTTTTCGTTGATACTGTTCTTTAAAGTATTATTTTCCACCAAATCTTTAACATCATTTTTAAACTGATAGAAATTATCCTCAGTTTTTTCCCGGAGCGACTTAAGCTTGGCTTCTATATTCTGATAATCATTAATCCAGCCTTCGATCACTGCAGCAGGTGAATCCTTGAGTTCCTCTTTAATTCCCGCATTAAGCTCACCCTTAGTAGAATCAAGCTGATAGTATTCGAGCTTATTGCTCAGATTATTATAGGTCTGTAATTTCTGCTTATAATTTAGGATCATCTCTTCCAGTTTGGAAAGGTATTCCCTGTTATCACTAAGTTCTTTTTTGATTTCTAGTTCCTTAACAGTTAAGTCAGTCTGCTCCCAGCTCTGTACCGTGCGCTGAAAACGCTCCTTAATTTCAGCCGCTTTTTCTTGCAACTCATTTTCTTTTGTTTCCAGCTGACCTCTGCGGACTAAAATCTCTTCATTCAGTTTTTTTGCTTCTGACTGAAGATTTTTAAGCTGTTCTTTGATCTCTTCCAGTGCCAGTTTGAGCTGAGTCTGATTTTTAAAATTATACTGCCGCTGCTCCCAATCTTCGGCAAGCTCGTTCAATTCTACTTCCAGATCACTAATTTCAGTCAGAGTTTTCTGCAGTCCGGCTTCTAAATATTTAAGCTCGGCTGCTTTTTCCTCCTCTTTTTTCTGCAGTTCGAGGATCTGAGAAAAGTTTTGATAGCTCTTGTGTCCCTGGAAATCAAAAAATTGCGGATAATTATCCCTGGCTGAAATATTTAAGTCTTCTGCTTTAAATTCTTTTTTGATTTCAGCTTCTTTATCAGTCAGCATCTCTTTTAAGCGGCCGGCAAAGTCACGGTAATCCTGAAGCCAGTTCTGATAATCATTTTCCAGTCTGAGCTCTGCTTTCTGCCTCTGTTTCTGCTCGGACTTATTTTCACTGAGCAGCCCATCCAACCGCTCAAGCTCAGCCACTGCCTCCCTGTAACGATCTTCTTTCTGCTCTAATTCTCTTTTGGCCTCCAGAAAAACTTCAACTTTTTCCTGATTTTTCTGCAGCTCAGTCAACTCTTTTTCTTTCCTGGCGTATTCTTTTTGCAGACCGGAAATTTTTTCTGCCATATTTTTAAGCCTTTTTTCGTACTTTTTGATCTCAGTCTGCAGACTTTCCTGTTCGGATTCTTCTTTTTTAAGCTCAGTTTCAATTTCAACTGCTGACTCTTCTGCCAGCATAGTCTCAGCTCTATAGTTCAGCTGATTTAAGTTTTTAAGCTTTCTCTCCAGAATAGAAATCGTCTCTCTAATCTCAGCCTCTTTGTTTTTCAAACCGCTGAACCATTGCTCAAAATTTTTCTGATTTTCTGTAAAATTCTTTTCTTTTCCGCAGAGCAGTTTAAATGGCAGCTCAGTCTGCTCTCCCTCCAGCTGATGATTGATGAAAATGGGAACGGCAAAATGCGAAATCTCATCTATAGAAATATTGGCTTTGATCTTTTCCCAGTCTGACTCATATACTACCACCAGTCCGTATGGCAGCAGAGGATAATCCTCCAGATATTTTTCCCGCTCATCTACCAGCTCAAATAAAAACTCACTGCCGTAATAAACCCGAATATCAAGCTCCTTAATCTTTTGATAGAGCCGCTTCTGCTCTAAACTTGCGACCCAGTATTCTCTGTCATTTAAATTCAGATCCAGCTGCAGCTCAAAGTTACGGGCATTAAGTTCCTGCAGGCTCTCCTTTTTTTCAGTAATTAATTTTAAGAGTTCATTTTTTTGCTGCTGCAGCCACTGTTTGCTGTAGAATTCTTTAAATTTGTCAAGGTTTAAGTTTTTTAAAAGCTGTGAAAAAATTTCCTCCTCAGCCTGTTCCTGTTTTTTTAGCTCAGCTTTTAAGTTTTCAAGCTTAGTTTCTCCAGCAGCTGCTTTGAGCGCTAGCTCCTGCTTTTCTGCCTGCAGCTTTTCTTTTTCCTCTTCTTTCTCTTTTAAGTCTTCTTCCAGTTTATCCAGTTTAGAATTCAAGTTTTCACTATCATTTTTCAAATTCTGCAGCAGATATTCCGGGCTTTCCAGCTCCAATGGGTTAAAAAAACGGGCCAGCTCTTTTTTCTCGGTTTCCAGTTTTGCTGCCTGGTGCTCATATTCAATTTTAAGCTGCTGTTCATCTCTAATTTTCTGCTCCAGCTTCTTTTCCCGCTGCTCCAGTTTTTCAGTCTGATTTTGAAGATACTTCTGATAGGAATAATAATTTGTGACTGAAGCCCTAACTTTTTGATTTAAAGCCGGCAGCTCAGCTGCTGTTTTTTCTTTCAATTCAGCAATCTCTGCTTCCAGCTCCTTAAACTCTGTTCTCTCCTTCAGGGAACTTATTTTTTCTCTTTTTTGAGCAGCTTCTGCCTCCAGTTTGGTCAGTTCAAGCTGTTTTTGATTCAACTGCAGCTGCAGTTTTTCTGCATTTAAATTTGTAATCTCTTGCTGCAGCTTCTGATAATCTTTTTCAGCTTCTTCCTGCTCTAATCTTAACTGCTTTAAAGCCCGTATTTTTTTGACATATTTTAAGTTTTCAGCTTCAAAATTAAGTTCTTTAATCCTGGCCTCGGCTTTTTCTTTTTCCCGCTGACTGCGGCGGAGTTCATTATCAAGAAAAGTCCTTCGGTCTTCAATTCCTCTCAGATAATTATTTCCCCGCTCTCTGATCATCTCTCTGGTCTCTTTCAGCCTCAGTCCCTGCTCGGCATCACTTAAAAGGGGATCTACCATCTGGGAGAGAGTCTTTAAATCCTCCCGCCGCGACAGTAATTCAGGCAGGTTGCGGGCAATTTTTACATTATCCACAAAAATATTGAGCAGAGAATTCTTCTCCCGCTCATTATAGTAGCTGATGCTCTCACTGACAGCCGGAATAATCAGCTGGTCAAATAGTGCCTTGTTGTCTCTGGCCTGCGAAAAATATTTTTCCAGCCCTCCCTCACTGCGGTTAATGTTTTTCATGATCTCCCACTCGGAGCGGTAAATTCCGTGGCTGCTTAAGTACTGATAGTATTCTGAATTGAGGCTGGAAACTGCTGTCTTGGAATACTTAATAAAATCCGCCCGATTCTGATCGATAAATTCCTCCATCCGCTCATATTCCAGCACCTGATCACTGCTTTTGGTATAAAGAGGAAGATTTATGAGGCTAAAGCGGCTATTTCCCTGATACTGATGGGTGTAAAGAAAATATTTAAGCCCAACTTTACCCTCTTCATCAGTTGTGCTCTGCTGTTTGTGGGCGGAAACACAGATCCCGGTTAAAAGCTTTTTATCCTCGGCTCCCTCAAGCCGCCACTCTAAAACTACATGAAAGCTATAGGGCTGGAAAACCTGATAGCGGTCATAAAACATTCCTTCCAGCTTATTTCCATTTCGCTTGCCCCAGGCTGTTCCGGGCAGTAAAAGCTGGGAAATCAGCTGCAGCATAACTCCCTTACCACTGCCGTTCTGCAGGGTAAAGAGGCTGTGATCTGCTTCCAAATCAAAGATTGAATTCCGGTGCTGTTTCTGAAAACCATCATATTTATTACCTGTAATCCTAATCTTAGTCAGTCTGGGCATCCTGATCTTCCCCCTCCAGGTCTTTTCTGCTTTCTAAAATCAAATCAACAAATTTATTGTAGCGCTTCTGGCTGTGGTAGAGCTCATCTAAGCGCTCATAGAGCTCTGCCTTTGGAATCAGTTTTAACTCATCACTCTGATCAATAATCAGATCCTGTTCAGTTAAAGGTTTGAGAGCTGTGTTAATAAAGGAAAGGCGGTTCCCCTTCGTTCTTGTCACATCAACCTTTTCGTCTTTATTCAGCCTGTACTCACTAAACTCTGTCAGCCAGAGCTCGGACACTTCCTCAACTGCAATTGACCAGTTTTTGGTAAAACTCTGATCCTCTTTTTTGCGCTCCAGCCAGCTCTCTAAAGTAGCTGTCACGAGATCAGAAAGCCGGTGATAGGAAATTCCCTCTTCTTCCCAGCGGATCCGAACATGGCTTTCTTTATCAATTTCGGCCAGAAAGATAGAAATAATAATATTGGCCAGATAAAAGTAGCGCTTGCGCTTTAAACCGGAATACTTCTTTTTCATCTGAGTATAGGAGTTGGCAAAACTTGAGCCCCTGGCTTTTGAAACCAGGTGTACATTTTTGGCAGTAGAAAAAACCCTCAACCCTGCCTCAGCAGCCATTGTATTGACTATATTATGTATTTCACTGCTGGTTCTGTACTTTTCAGCCAGCGGATCTGAAACCGAAATAATTTGTTCATCTAAAAGTTTAAAAAATAGGGCGGCTCCATTTTCGAGTTCTTCCTGCTTAAATGCCATTTTAATCTTCCTCCAGATAAATTTTATAAGGTGAAATGATAAACTGATCCAGTAAATTTACTTTTCTGCTGCTGTCTGTAAGCTCTGCTGAGAGCTTTCTGCCTGCAAGTTCGATAAATTTTGGCTCAGACTCTAATAATTTATTAAATAAAAGCAGCCGCTCATCTAATCCTGGATATTCCTCTACAATTCTCAGTCTGATATCAGTGATGATAAACATCATAAATAATTCCAGATTAAGCTTTTGACTCAGCCATTTTTCTTTCTGCTCTGTGCTCAGCCGGTTAAGTTTAGTTAGTTTAAATTCTCCCTCTGCCTGCAGTTCTCTAAAAACTTCCTGCCAGAGTTCAACCGTCAGCTCCCAGTCAATTTCTCGTTCCGGTGCTGACTCAATTTCTATTACTTCAACTTCTCCTTCACTCTCTTCTAAATAACTGTAGAGCTGCTGTTCTGACCAGGCCCAGTCTAAGGGAAAAATAAAGTCCTGTGCCGGGGAAAAGAGTGGATTAAGCATTGTCTCCAGATCTTCAATTTTGGGTAGACCTGATTTAAGGACTGTATTCTGCCAGAAATCTTTTTTAAAACTCAGGCGAGAAGTCTGCCAGAAAATATCTGGATTTTCCCGTCTCAGCTGCAGCTCCAGAGAGAGATTGGAAACAGTCAGTTCAGCCAGATAGTCATGGAGAGCCCTTGCCCGTTCCAGTTCTTCAAATAAGAGTTCTCCTTCTTTCTGATCAACATTCTCAAAAGTATCCAGCCGGTCCCGCCAGACAAAAATATCACTGAAAACTTTTTTCTCTTCTTTAAACTGCTCCCTGACTTCCGCTTCTGTCCGCCGGCGCCGCTCTTTATAGGCTGAAAAAATCAGGCCCGGGTTACGCAGAATATCTTCCCGCCAGTCCTTTTCCTTTTTAATCAGGTTGCGGACTCTGGCAATTAAGTTGCTGACACTGCCCTTTGCTTCCTTAAAATTCCCATTTTTAATTAACTGCAGGGTGTAGAACTGTTCTAAGTCAAAGCCAAACTCCTGCAGAATTTCACGGGTAATAAAAATTATCTCCTGAGAAATTTCTGAGAGCCGATAGACAGTACTTCCACCTTCCTGCCAGTTTGATGCCTCCCGGTCCGGAATTAAGTAGCGGTACTTAAAATCTTTAAATTCACCTCTTGTCTCATCATAAATTTTGACATAAAAATATGACTGCTGTTTAGGATCTCCTGAGTAAAGAACTCCATCCACCAGTCTTTCAACTTCTTCCATATTTATTTCAAGCTTCATTTCTTTTAAAACCTCCACAGCCAGCTGTATCAAATCACTGCGGCTGCGCTGCTCGTTATTATTTATCTCCCGTTTAAAAACTTTAAGCAGCAGATAAAGTGAAATCTGATGGGAATATTCATTTAGTGAACCTGCATCCATTCCCTGACCCAGTTCAGCTATCGCTTTTGTCTTTTTTAAACGCTCATGTAAACCTGTATTGGCTCTATCCATAAAAACCCTCTCCAGCTTTAATTGAATATTCTTTTAGTCTGCTTTATTAATAAAGATATTTACTTTCATTAATATTATTCTTTTTAGAAGAGGATATTCCTGCTTTTAACTCCTGATAATTTGAAATAACTATTAATTTAAGGAGCTGCCTGATTCTACTAATTCCATCATTCAAGCTCTTCTCTGTCTTCTTTAAAAATTCTACTTAAAATTAAATCTTCATATTTTTCTACCATTTGATCCAGCATTTTGACCGCTCCTTTCTTTGATAACTTCAGCTAATTTTTCAGTTCTCTTATTATTTAGCTTAAGCATATTGAACAAACCGGCTGATTGCAATGATCTGGGCGCTTATATTGCTGGATACAGGAATTATAACAAAATATAGAAATCAATAAAATTATATACATTTATTATTTCCAGTCTAAAAAATAAAGGCAAGATAATTGAAAAATTATTGCGCAAAGATCTGAGTCTAAGGATTTAATCTATGACCGTCAGGTTTGCCTCAGGTATATAAAACCAAAGTGAGAATTTAAGTAGTGATAGCATCTTATACAGGAGGGACAAATATGAAGGTTTTTAACTTTTTAAAAAGAAATAAGGGGCAGAAGATTAAATTCATCAAAGAAAATAATCTGGAAAGCTGGTGGGATGAAAACTTTAGTGATAAAGAAAGAAAAATTATTATTTCTGAAAGCTCAGATCTCCTAAATAATTTAAATCCAAATAAGACAGCCGCCAGAAAATTATATCTCCTTGCAGGGAATGTTATTACAAGGTTTCATAATAATAATCCAGATCTAATAATTCGTCTCCTTAAAAAAGCAGCAGAACTCGCAAAAGATCCAGATGAAATTTTTGAAATATACTCACAGTTAATAAAATTGCTGGTTGAGCAGGAAAGAAAAGAAGAGGCACGTAATTTAATTAAAGAGGCTCAAGTGGAAGATAAAGAAGCAAACTGGGAGCAGCTTCTCAGTCAAATAAATTGATTAACTTTTAAAAAATACATATAGTATCCAGTTGAAACTCAGTCAATAATAAAAAGCTTAGAGCTCTCTTTAATAGAGGTTCTAAGCTTTTTATTGTTATATATTCTTAATTTTATAACTCCCTGGTTGAATTCCTTAATATCAGTTCTGTCTCAATTATTTCCGGCTCAACCTTTTCTTCAGGTTTATTGATCATCTCTAAAACCATTTTGGCTGCCTCAGTCCCCATTTCTTCCTTTTTCTGGCGGATTGTGGTCAGGGCTGGATTTAAATACTGACTAATTTCTATATCATCAAAACCGACTATAGAAAAATCATCAGGGACCTTTAATCCCGCTTCTTTGATCGCCTGCATAGCTCCAACTGCAATCTCATCACCCATACAGAAGATCGCTGTTGGTCTATCCTTTAAAGCTAAAATTTCTTCCATTGCTTTAAAGCCACCATCAACACTAAAACGCCCCTGAATAATCCATTCATCTTTAAGCTCAAGTTTTTGAGCTTTTAGTTCAGCTTTATAACCAGCTAATCTTTTTTGGGTTGGAATTGTAATTTCTTCCCCTTCGATAATTGCAATCTTTTGATGCCCCAGCTCTGCCAGATGACGAACGGCTTTGCGGGCACCTTCTTCGTTATTGGAAATAATATAAGAGGCTTTGTCATCTGAAATATCCAAATCAATAAAAACTGATGGTATTTTAGCATTTAAAAGTTCCTGTAATTTTGGATCATCTTTGGGCATCCCCATTAAAATAGCTCCATCAACATTCCTAAACTCACATTTTTCTAAATAACTAAATTGATCTTCCCAGTTGGCAGAAAATAAGATCATATCATAATTATTTTCCAGCAATCTTTCTTCAAGACCTGATATAATCCCTCTAAAGAAAGGATGTTTAACACCACTATCCTGATGATCTTTAAAAAAGAGTCCAACCAGAAATGATTTATTTGTTCTCAAAGATTGAGCATTGGCATTCGGACGATAGTTATTTTCCTTAATAATTCTTAAAACCTTTGCTTTGGTGACTTCTCCAATATCATCATAACCATTCATTACCTTAGAGACAGTTGCAACAGAAACCCCTGCCTTTTTGGCAATATCCTTAATTGTCAACATTCAAATCATTCCTTTATTTAAGTTACATATATTTACCCTATTTTCTCTATTTTTATTTTATCATTAATTTGACTGAATTTACAGCTTTCTAAAGAATTTTTATCTATTTTGTCGAAAAATAAACGAAATTGATTTAGTTTTATGAAATTAATCTGCATTTTTTACTGTATAAACCGTAATTTAAACATTAAAAAATCGACATTAACCAGAATTAAATCTAACTGGTCTGATGCCGATTTGATCAATACAATTAATAATCAATCAAAGCTGTTTACTTATAAACTTTAATTCGTTCTTCTAAGGGCTCAAATTCCTTTTCATCTGGCTCTTCAACCGGATTACCAAAGGGCATCTGGGCCACAAAACGCCATTCCTCAGATACATCCCATTCTGCTTTCACAGCTTCTGCTATTAATTCTGTATAATGCTGTAGAGAGGCTCCCAGTCCTTCAGCCTCCAGCATTGTCCAGACATTATACTGCAGCATTCCACTTGAGTGCTCTGACCACTTAGGAAAATTATCACTGTAAAGTGGAAAGCGCTGCTGTAAGTTCTCTACAATCTCCATATCTTCATAAAATAGGACTGTACCATAACCGCTGCGGAAGCCATCTATTTTTTCTTTAGTTGAGCTAAATTCTTCCTCGGGCACAACCGGACGTAAATTTGACTCAACTATATTCCAGAATTTATGATGCTGATCATCAAAAAGCAGAATCACTCTTCCTGTCTGCGAATTAAAGGAAGTTGGTGTATATTTTACAGCGTGTTTAACAACTTCTTCGACTTTTTCCTCTGCAACTACCTTTTTGTCATTAATATTATAATAACTTCTTCTCTCTTTTGTAGCCTGATAAATATCTTTTTCCATCATTAAAACCTCCATTTTGTCGTTTTAAGTCGTATGTAAAAACCCCGGCTGCAGTGGCCAGGGTTTTTTAGTATATTGAAAATTTATTTGATTAAATCATAATTATAAGTTCTACTTATCAATTTTAAATCTATTCTTTAGTAGATTGAATTCCCTTAGCAACTCTGGCCACTCTTTTAGCCAGCCGGCCTGCCGTATTTAAGTCTCCTTCAGTTGGCACTTTACTGCCGTCACTTCCGGCAACTGTAGATGGTCCATATGGTGAACCTCCATGCAGAGTATCTTCACTTAATTCAGGATTCTGTCCATAAGTTGAACCTACAAAAATCATACCAAAATGAAGCATTGGCAGCATTGATGATAAAATTGTACTTTCCTGACCACCATGAAGTGTATTAGAACTACTTATAATACCAGTTGCTTTATCTTCGAGTGCTCCTTTGGCCCATAAGCCACCAGCTGTATCAATAAACTGTTTGATCTGGGCCGGCATGTTTCCAAAACGAGTTGGAATACCCCAGACAATACCATCTGCCCATTCTAAATCAGATAAAGTTACTTCTTCTATTTCTGACTGAGCTTTCTGAGCAGCTTGATAAGCATCCTGTCCTGACATTGCCTTTTTGGCAGCATCCAGTTCAGGTATTTTTCTTAATTTGACTTCATAGTCTTCATTTTCTGATGCAGCATTTTTAGCTGCTTTTGCCATCTCAAAAATATGCCCATAAGAACTATAATATGTGATTAATAAATTAGTCATTAATTTATACCTCCTGTTTCAGATACAACTATTTTTAAAGTTCTGAACTTGTGAATATCCGAGCTTTTTACTCTGAATTAATTTCAAAAAAATTTATATTAATTATCCCCATTTGACAGGGGATAATAAATTAACTATTTATCCTTCCGGGTATTAATTCCCAAAAGTTTATACAGCATACAGTTTCCCGATAGACCTGTGTAGAGAGGAATAATTCCTAAAATACCAAAGTACTTAGCATTTCCCTCGACAAAGAAAAACATTGAGAGCAGAACAATACCGAGTATTATTCTAATCCACTTATCAGTTTGACCAACATTCTTCATTAGTTTTCCCCCTTCAATTTTCAAATCATTAAATATTTATTTTTATTTACTAATTATAAATTATCATCTAAGAAAATAACTTTCTGTATTATTGCTTACAATTGCTAAATTTAATTGTGTTCAATCTAAATGATAAGAGTTATTATTTATTATTTTTTTCGGAAATATTCTGCCAGCTGCAGAATCTCTGCTCCAAAAGATCTATGCCTTTAAATAGAAAGTAGCCGAGGAGACTGACCGCAATTATACCGCTGTACATCTTTAAATAGTTAACCATCGACCAGCTGTTCATTATGTAGTAGCCAATTCCATATCTAACAGCAAAATTTTCTGCAAAAAATAAAACTGCAATACTGCTGCCAATAGTAATTCTTAAAGCAGTTAGAATTCCTGGAAAAACAGCAGGCAGCACCAGATGACGATAAATATCTCGCCTGTTCATCCCCAGTGAACGGGCAGAAGCAAAATATTTGCTGTCAATACTGCGTACTCCGTCTCGAGTAGTAACTATAATCTGAAAAATCACTATTACAATCAGTAGAATTATTTTCGAGAAATCTCCCAGCCCAAATAAAAGCATAAAAACTGGCAGAAAAGCAATTTTGGGAATTGGATACAAAAGATAAATAAGTGGGGCCAGAAATCTGTCTATTTTGGGATGCATCCCGGTCAGGAGACCGATGCTGACACCCAGAATCAGAGAAATCGCCACTGCAGCTGTAATCCGATAAAAACTCATCAGAAGATGAGGCAGGATTTCACTGCTAAAATTAGCAAAAAAGACTTTAATAACTGCTGCAGGAGAGCTGATAATTGCTGAATCAATGCTAAAATAAAGTAAATACCAGATAGCAGTTATAAAAAGCAGGGCATATAAGCTGTCAAATTTCTGCTTTTTCATAGTTATCTTCTCCTTCAGCTTTTAAAGACATTAAATTTCTCAGTTTTTTCTGCAGCTCAAAAAATTCTTCCTTTTCCCTCAGATCTTTTTCTCCAAAATGTGGATTTTCTAAGATCTCAACTATTTCTCCCTTTTTAATTACTGCAATTTTTTGGCCTAAAAAGGCAGCTTCTGCAATATCATGAGTTACCAGTACAAAAGTGAAGTTTTCCCTGCTTTGAATTCCCAGGATTAAATTCTGCATTTCTTCTCTGGTCAGAGCATCAAGAGCAGAAAAGGGCTCATCCATTAATAGCAGATCTGGTTTAAGAACAAGTGAGCGGCCTACTGCTACCCGCTGTTTCTGGCCTCCACTTAATTCTGACGGATATTTATCTTTAAGCTCAGATATTTTAAGCCGCTTTAAAGCCGAATTAACCTCTGCTTTGATTTCCTGAACTGCAGTATCTCTAATTTTGAGGCCCAGGGCCAGATTATTATAAACTGTTTTCCAGGGGAAAAGACCATAATCCTGGAGAATAACTCCGCTTCTATCTCTAATCCCGCTCAGAGCTTGAGAGTTAATAATAATCTCGCCCCGATCTGCATTTTCTAGTCCTGCTAAAAGATAAAGCAGAGTTGTCTTACCACAACCGGATGGTCCGATCACGGCAAGACTCTCTCCTTTTTTTACTTTTAAATTAATATTTTGCAGAACTTTTTCTTTTTG
>Ga0306868_1001019_pt1 | contig 15873 bp, 16 predicted proteins | sample AntRauTorckE6832_FD_190411 | JGI IMG/M metagenome (GOLD analysis project Ga0306868, IMG submission 190411) | Saline lake microbial communities from Rauer Islands, Antarctica - Metagenome Torckler E6 #832 (v2) (version 2) | ecosystem: Environmental > Aquatic > Non-marine Saline and Alkaline >... | reverse complement strand
TCTTAAAGTTTCAAAATGTTCTACAGCTGTTCCTAATAATTCTTGATCTATTTGAACAGCCTCATTTAATACATTTTTTTCATCCTCAGTTTGTACGAAGAATTTAAGCCAACTATCAGATTCTTTAGCTTTCTCAAGACTGCCATATTTTTCAGCCATATAATTATTTACTTTATCTACAAAGAAGTTACTCGTTGTATTTCCTAAATTTAAACCTTCTTTCACATAGTAGGTTAGATTCCTAGCAACACCATAAACCTGAGATGTAACATTATTGTAAACATCTATCTGTTTCTTCAGCAGTCTTAAAGGATCATCAGGATCTTCCTCAGGTTTCTTAACTATTTCTAATTCAGTTTCCTCTTCACCAGTTTCTTCGTTAACTATTTTCTTTTCATCAACAAGAACTTCATTAGGATCGCCCTTATAAACTCCTAAGATTTCATCAGTAGAAGCATTGTCAGAAAGCTTTTGTTTCTTAGGTTTAGTTTCTTCAGGCTGAGATTGATTAACACCTAATATAGAAAAAACATCTTCTTTTGATTGTTTCTTTTTATCTTCCATATTTTATAGAACCACCTCCTTATTCTTCATTTTCATTGTTTCCTTCTACATCATCATATATAGTTACAAGATAACTTCTTGTTAAATCAACCAATGTTTCATCAGCAATACCTATAGTTTCCATAGCTTCTTCAATTTCAACTAAAGCATCTCCAACACCTTTAAAATCTTTTTTATCTAGATAAGGATGAACAACACTATTAGCAATGAAAGCTAATTTGTAATGTTGGGCAACTTCAGGATGTAATGTATTATCCCATTCATTAAAGATATCCTCAGCTGGAACACCCACAATTCCTTTATCTCTATCACCAGTAAATCTAGAGGTAGCTTCATTTATTACTTCTGTAGTAGGTCTTTCTATAGATTCATATACTTCTACAGGATCACTACCTGTAAAGCCTTGGTCTTCAAGAGCTTTTTTAATATTGTCTTCAGATTCTTTAGTTAAATTACCCCACCATTTTTTCTCTAAAGATTTCGTGTTATCTATATCTACTTGGTTGATAGACATAACATTATCCACCATCTCTTTACCTTCAACACCTCTAGTTGTATACATTGAGTTCTCTACACGATCTAAGGAATAACCAAATGAATCAGCTGTGTTAGATAATATACCCTCTTTAAATTCTTCATAGGTTGGATATCTACCATTTTCTTTTTTAAAGTTTCTAATGCCTTCCCAAGCTTTCTTTTTGATTAGATTATCATTTCTGTCAATCTGTTCTGTAGGTATATATCTTTCACCTTTAGTAGCAATTATTGGAGATACAAGTGAGATCAATCTGCTTATATCATCTTCATCTTTAAACTCAAGCTTCGCACTTGCTTCCTCTTTTTTCATTTCTCTAATCTCTTCATCCTTTTCAAAGAAATCTCTAAGTAATGTTTTAGCTGTACTAGATTTTATTTTACCTTTATCTTGAAGGTTATTTATTTCAGTAACAATTGCATCTGTATTTACAGGATCAGGACTAGTTAGTTTCTTAAAAAGACCTGCTAATGCTTCATTATCTTCAATTATCTTTTCATCTTCTACAGGATCTTCCATAGTTTCTATTTCTTGTACTAGATTTTGAAGTTGAGTATATTTAGAGTTATCCTGTGTGATATACCAATTATCTTTTTCACCAAAATAACCATCTTGACGAAGATATTCATCTTTAAATTTATCTAAAGCATCTATTCGTTCTTTTTTATTTTCAATTTCTGAGATATCTAACAATCCTGTATAGGTTTCATTAAATCTTTGAGTTTCCCTAAGCTCCATCTCATCTCTCTTCTGTTCAGCATCAGCTTTCTCTTTTAAATCTCTGTTTTTCTGTGCTTCTATTTCAGCATTTTCTATTTGCCTGTTAATGCCAGCTTCTAATCTTCTTCTTTCATCATCAATTGTATTGCCTAGAAGACCATCAACAATAGAAATACCTGCTTCATCTTCCATGTACATTACATCTAATATCTCAGGAATACCTTTATTCACAGCTACACGAATGATTTGATCAACAAACTGTTCTGTAACTTCTCTACGATTTAATTTCATCTCTTTACCCTGTTCTTGTGCCATAGTAAGAACCTGTCTTAATGCAGTATTAACAGTTTTTAGGTTATCCTCATCTTTGAAAAATGTGACATAGTTAGTTATATCTGAATTAATAAAGGATTCTAAATCTTCATATCCAGCAGTATCACCAAATTTATTTTTTATTATTTGATCAAGTACTAAATTAGCTTCACCATCTATAAGAGCTCTAGTCTGTTTTATTTTTTCTTTATGTGCTTCTTCTTGTACATAACCTTGATATTTAACAAGAGCTTGTGTTTCTAAACCTTGAGCAACTGGAGCAAAACCATTGATAAAGTTATCTGTTTGCCCTTCCATGTAGTCAACAGCGAGTTGCTCTAGTCCTTCCTGAAACTCCTCAGGATCTAGAACTCCGTGGTTCTCATTATAGTATTCATTTAAAGCTAGTCTATATTCCCTACGGGCTGTTGCACCACCCTTAGTTTCTTCAAAAGCTTTTACTTGGAAGTAACCTTCACCTACATCTTCTTCACCTTTTAAAGCTTTAGACTTTCCAAGTTCATATTGTTTCTCTGCATAGTCTTTCAGGAATGGTTGCATGTTATCTAATTGATCACCTACAACTCCTAAAGCTCCTGCTAATCGTTGGGCTTTAGCACCTGCATCAGATACATCAGGCTGTACAAAAGTACTTACAGGTTGAACACTACCTCTTAAATTAGGATTAGTCATATTCATTGTTTGTCTTTGATTTAACAAAGTTCTATTTGAAAGTTTCTGTGGTCTTTGAGGTCTATCTGCCATAAACTATCCCTCCTTTCTTTATTCCATTTTACTTTTCTTATACATTAAATACATAGACGGAGCCATGCTTAAGGTTTGTTTTAACCAAGGATGTTCTACGATCTGTGAACTTGCTTGATTGTTAGCATTATTTATTCTTGATTTACCTTCAGCAATCTTTTGTTTTCCTTGGATAGCTGAGGCAGTCAATTGACTCTCTAGGTTTGCATCATATAAAGCTTGATCATACCCAGCACTCATTTGATTTGTTTGTACAAGCCTAGCTATAGAGCTTCCACCTACACCAGCTTCACCAGCTGATATCATTATCTTAGATCTATCTTTTAGTGCCTGTAGTTGTCTTTGATAAATTCTTTCGTTTGTCGCTTGTTCCATTTCCATGTTCTGCATGTTAGCAAGATCTAAGAAGTAGTTTATATCTTTATAACTATTCCTTCTTGTTTGATCTCTCATTGCACGGGCTTTTGCATTGGTGGATTCCTGTTGTTTTGCTTTAGACATTCCACCAATTAACATTGTTCCTAAATTAAAAAGTGTAAACGGATCCATATATTTTACCTCCCTTGCATATAGAATCTATATACCTCAGCATCTTCTATTTGTAGAGTTTTGAAGGTATCTATGTGAAATCCTAACATTTCTAAAAATCTAAAATCTTCAGTCCGTTCTGTAAGTATATAGTTAAACATTAATAAGTATTCCTTTGACCATCTTTCAATAAGCCTTTTACTTTCTCTGTAGAATTTAATAGCATCTTCAGGAAACTCTTTACTTGTTAACATCCAAACTATTCCATCAGTATCTTGATTTATAATTCCACAAATTCCTTTTATTTCTCTATCTTGTTCAATTACATAAACTTCTCCACCTTCTACATCAGTAGCATAAAGTGAATCGTGTATTACTTGTTGATCTATACTGTGAGTTGTTAAAAAGTTTTCTTTTGTATCTAAAGCTCTAAGCTCTAAACTCATTACATCAGGATAATCATCTATTGTATAAGGTCTAAATCTAAGCATTATACCCTCCTCCTTTCTTTATTTTAACGAATATGATTTGCACGGTTATTGTATTCAGCTTCATAAGCATAGAATTGGAAAGAAGCTGGTAAATGTGTATCAGCCACTAACTCCAACAATACTGTTCTACCGTTAGTAGTAACTGGAAATGTATATTCATCAGTTCTAACTGGTGGAGTATTTAGGACTGCTTCTCCTAAAGTAACACCACTATATCTATTTTCAAGCATATCAGTAGAGAGGTATTCCTCTAGTTCAGCATCACCTTCAACATAACCACTAATATTGTGTCTACCATAAGGTCTTACTAAAAGTTTAAAAGTTCCTGTTTCTGTGAAACCTAAAGTTAAAGTTTTAAGTTGTATCTTACCTTGAATATCAGGTATTCCATTTTGATTCTTAATGTAGAATCTATTGAATTGAACCTTAGATTCCATAGGTCTTCCAATGTAATATTTAGAAGCTTCTAGTTTTCTCTTTATTCTTATTGTGTCAGAATCTACAACTTCATTTCCATCTATAAGAAGTCCAGTATCTCCATCTACAACTTGATATTTATCTAAGTCACTATCTGTATATGGAAGATTAAAATATGTGTTTTCTTCTTGTTCATTGTAAGTTCCTGTAGTTTCTACAAGTCCATCTAAATATATCTTAATTGGTAAAGTTCCAGTAGATGCTTGTCTAAGATCTAATTTAACAAGCAATACATTATCATCTTTCTTTGTAGTTAGATATAAGTAATTTTCAGCCACTTGCATATCTAAGATAATTTGATCTTCAAACTTCCATTTACTCCAAGAGTTTTGTATCTTTTGATCTCCAGCCCATTGATAAGTATATGTATATATAGTGTCTTTCTCTTCATCACTAAGTAAAAATATATTGTTATAGACAGAACTCGCTGTCATATCTTTAACATTCTTAGGGATATATTGTGGAACATGTTTTGTTATTTCTTCAGCATTGTTAGTAAGTGAATCAGTTTCTACATAATACTCTCTAACACCTGTATAGTTTCCTTTAGGAACACAGAAGTAAATATTAGCACCTGAAGGAACAGGATAAACCATTGGTGAGGTTTCAAAGTATGTACTAGGATCTACTGTTATTGTCTGTGGAGTTAATACTGTACCAGCAGAACCAACAGCAAACTGTACTTGCTCACTAAATACTATTAAAGATCTTGTGAAAGCTACAGCATGTTTTAGATCTGTTTCTTGATTTGTTTTAGCTGTTACATCTATTGGATCAGTATCAAGAACACTTGTAGCAGTCTTAGGAAATAAGTTATAGTATTCATCATTAGCAGTCATTATAATATTTGATCCACTTAAAAATCCTATACGATTTCTATAAAAGAAGATATCATTTATTGTATTGTCTACAAATGATGGACTAGCAGATGTCTTGTGATCACCTACAGTATTCTTTTCCCATTCAGCTATAGATATTTCAAATGTTGTTGCATCTATCTTTTTCATTATGTGAGGCATTGTGGTTGCATCTAGTTCTACAGGTAAAGGATTACCTTCAGGATCATATAAAGCTCTAGTTTCTAACCATACCTGTTCATCTTTATCAAACTCTACATAGAAAGCACCTTCTTCAATTCCTCTGTTTCCTGTGACAGCTATAGGATAATACTCTATGCCATTCGGTGGAAGATCTGTGAAATCATTAACCCTTCCGTTGATTGCTATAAATGAAGTATCTCCAAATGAATCAGCTGTTTCTATCTTTATTTTATTTGTTGCAAAGTTTCGATCAGTTCCATCGTATCTAAAATATATAACTGAGCTGTCATTCCATATTGTATAATTAGATGTATCTATTACTGGTTCAGCTAAAGCTACTAATTCATCAGCAATAGTATTTGTCTTTGTAGTTTCTACAGTATTAGTAGATGAAGGTTGTGATTCATATGTTACAGAATCTATTTTATTTCCATCTACATCAAAAAGAGTAAGTGTATAATCTATCTCAGGTATACCTTTCTTTACCCAAGCCATTTGAGTTTTCTTTAGGTCACCTACAGTTTCTTCAAGCTCTGCTACTGTAACTTCACTATTAACTATGAAAGTTTCTTCCTTAAGAGATAAAGCTTTTATGTATTCTCTAGGATCACTAGAAGCTACATAATCTTTAGCATCTTGAGTAGCATATTGAACACTATAAGGATTGCCTTGGATATCAAAGATCTCTATAGGTGTTTGTGCATCACCTGTAAAGATTACTTTATATTTATCTAAAAGCGATCTGTTGATTGTATATATAAAACTATTCTCATTAGCTTGTGAATTAAGAGTAGCTAAGTATTCAGAGTTAGGTCTTCTTTCAATGCCTTTTACAATATCACTTACAAAGTTTACTTGTTTTTCAAATTGATTATCTTCTCTTAGAGAAGCAGGTTGTTGACTTATACCATTGTACATTCCTTGAGAAGTCTTACTGATTAAAGACACAACCTACCACCTCCTATTTAGATATCTTACTTCTTGGTTGTCTAATATGTTATAATCACCAGTATCTATTTCTTCTATCATAAGTCTATTAAAAGCTTCCATTTCATCTCTAAGTGAGAATTGATAAAGCTCAGAAGAACCTACTACTTTGCTTTGATATAGTCTACCAGCTTTAATTGTTATGTAATCTCTTACTACTTGAGGTAAGTCTTTAAATTCTAAGAACCATACAACATCTACCTCTAATGCTTCTTCAAACTTAAATGTATGATCTTCTTTGTTATATAATTTACCACTTCTATGTACAGCATTGATAGTTTTATCACTCGGATCTACTCTTATAGCATTGTTAGGAACTATAATTTCGTTATCAGAAGTTAAAGCAATCTTATAGTTATCTTCAGAATTACAATGTAAACCCATAGATTGAACTTGTCTTGAAGTTTGAGTTAACATGCTTTTAGCTATATGTACATTAGAAGATCTTGTGTCTGTCAAACTGTTTACTGGTTGTTCCCCTACAGAAAGCAATAAGTAATTAACAGCTTCTAATTCAGTCATTAATCCTACATTCATTTATTTACCACCACCTCGCTTTAGGTACAAAAAAAGAGCTACTGGAAAAGGGGATAACCAGTAGCCCATATGTTGAAATATATATTAAATTACACGATTGCCTGAGTTGCTAATTCAATAGCAGACTCAGGTCTAACTACACCATGACCACAAGCATACTTAGCAACCATTAAAGTACCTAATCTTCTTGGATCGTAGTCTGCTCTTAAAGCTAAGTCTAACAACTTAACTGTACCAACAGCAGTTGGATTCCAAACAACACCAACAGTATTGGAAGCATTTACACCATGATAAGTGTTACCAGAAGTATCAGAGTTAGGAACTTTGTTGTGCTTTAATACCTGAATACCAGCAACTTTAATAACATTACCATCAGCAATAGCACCTTGTCCACCATAGTCCTTATTGATAAGGTCTAAGTTTTGTGCTAAAGCATAGTACTCAGCAGGTCTAAAGGCAACATATCTGTCTTCAGGAATATCTTTCTCATCCATTGTTTGAGCAGATGTGAATAAAGCCTTTGCTAAAGCTTGAATCTTTGTATCAAATGTAGCTGACATCATATCAGTATCAAAGATTTGAGATCCACCAACACCATCATCAAGTACTGCTTCAGATCTAGCCCCTTTGATAATTTCGTTAGCGATGTTTCTATCCATCTCATCAGCTAATTTTCTACCCATTTCTTTAGAGTAAGGAGCTCTAACATCATAGTGATTCATTGCTTCATCAATGTCAGAAATGAAAGAATGTGAGATTAAGAGGTCATCAATTGAGATAACTTTCTCTCCGTGGTTAACTTTCTGTCCTTGAATCTCTGTTCCAGGGGTATGATATTCAGCACCAATATTTCCTACTAAAGCGAAGGATGCTGATTTACCTTGTGTAATTGTTCTTACTTGAGTTTTGTCGAGAAATAAGTTCTTGTCATCAAAAGCTTGAAGAACCTCTCCTGTGAATATTTTAAGGAATAAAGCCCTTACATCATCAACTTGATTAAATTGTCCAAGTCTGGACACATTTGCATTTGCCATTTTTAAATTCATCTCCTTTTAGATTTTGTAGTTTTTAACACTCTACAACTTCTCCAAAAGGTATCCATTCCTCAGCTATACCTCAGCATAGCTTTAAACGGGCTTAAGGTTTCGTCATTCGGTTAAAAGATGTTACTTTTTGAAAGCTTCATTGTTACTTTTTTACGATAAGCAGGATCTTTAGAATACCTTGGATCTCTCATCGCTTCCATCAGTTGCTCTTTGCTTTCATAAGCATCAACTGTGGTTGAAGGATTTTTACCTTCCACTAAATTAGGTTGTTTACCTTCACTATTTATGTATCTACTATTAAGAGCTTCGACCATCATCTTAGCTTGTGAGATGTTCCCACTTGCTAAACCTTCATTGAATGTTTCAATTTCAGCTTCACTAAGATTGTCTTCAGCCCATGAAACCACTTTATTGTAGTTCTCTTTGCCATCAACAACACCAAATACTTCATCAGAGAAACTATCAGCTTCTGCTTTTAGACCTCTAACATAGTTATCTATGAAATGCTTAGGATAACCTAAGTCCTCTAATTCACTATAACTATCTTCAGATAACTCACCATTCTCACGGAGTTCATCATAGTATTTATCCATTACATCAGGATCAGTATTAACTTTCTTAGTTTCTTTCTCTTTCTTTTTTATTTCTAAATCATTATCAGTATCTTCAGGTTCAGGATCTTCCTGCTTTCCAATACTAGATTCTAATTCTTTATAAATTTCCTCCAATGATTTGTCACCATTAGATTTCTTTAAGGCTTCTAAGACACCCTTCTGTAAGTCTTCTTCAGATTTGTATTTTCCAGCTAAGAGTTGATCTTCCTTTGATGTATTATCAGGTTCATCTGTCTTTCCCTCAGCTTTATCTATCATCTTTTTATTATAACCTTCTTCAGGTTCATCCATCTTTTCATCAGGTTTCACTTTAACTTCTGCCACTATTCTCCTCCTTTATGTAATTTCTAATGTGTTACTAGAGTTTGACCTCTTACTGTTTTTTCATTTTTCTTTGGTACAGTTTTGACAGTTTTTTCTTCAGGTTCTTCATGTACTTTCATATGTAAAGAAAGACCTCTTTGACTGTCGAACTCTCTACCACACTCTTCACATTCAAATACTTCTTGAACTTCCTCCTGTTCAGGAGTTACTTCTTTCTTTTCTTCATTACCCATCTGCCACTTCTCCTTTCATAGCTTCACCAGCAACTTGTGGTGCCATGTTTTGTGCCATCTCATTCATTTGAGCTTGATTCATTTCTTCTTGAACTTGCTCTTGTGTCTTAATTAAACCATTAGTATTTATACTTAATGCTGTAGCAGACCTTCTCATAAAGTCAGGAGTAATTAAGTATCTACTGATTTCCTCTTGACCTAATGGTGCTATTGCATCCATGAAGTAAAGTAATTTGTCAAGATCATGTCCTCTACCTAAAGCTTCAATACCAGTAACAATAGTTGGACTAACGATATCTTTAGGTAAGCTTGGAAGCTGACCATTTCTAGACATCTGTGATAACAATTGTTTAACTATAGGTAACTGCATCTCAAGACTTAATAAACTATAAACTCCACCAAGACTATTCTCTAACTCATTAGCCATTAATCTAATCTCTTCAGCTGTTACTCTTTCAGCATCTCTTTGCACACCTTCGACAACTATAAATGCACTTTTAATTCTTTGTTCAATCTTGTTAATTGTTTGATAACACATATTAAAGTCCATGTACTTATCAAGCTGTAAATAACTAACATCATCTGCCCTTCCTTCTACAAAATCACCATTCTTAGCTTTAACTAACTTACTTGCTCTTGTAGATCCGGCAGGATTGACTAGTCCAATTATTCTTCCGGCTACAACTGTTCCTTCAACTAAAGCTTTTGTAAGACTTTCTAAGGTTACAAAGTCACCAAGATATTCTTCAACATGACTTCTTCCATAGCTCTCACCTGATACAGCAGACCATCTTAAAGGTTTCCAAGGAAGATCATCATACTTATAGCTTCCCTCAGTACCATCAATGATATGCCCTTCACATTCTTGTTTTACATTCCACTTCTTACCTGTTTCATCTAACTGTATATGTGTAAACAAATCATATTCTTTATCTTTCTTAGGATCTTCATTAGCTATATCAGCTCTGATTAATTCCTCAAGTTCTTCAGGTAAAGAATCTAGATCTACAGACTCTTTAGTTATAATTTCAAGAGTCTTACCAGCTGAGTTTCTTCGTATTACATAACTATCTAACTTATAAAGTTGAATAGAATTATCTTCATTGAACTTAGGTAATACATCACCAACAACAATTAAATGTTTAATAGCTTCAAACAATTTAACTCTTAAAGCTTTTGCTTCAAACTCAGACATCATGTCTTCTTCTATTTGTGCTAGTTTCTGTTCCACCTTAGACTGTAAACCTTCTTCACTCATTTGTTGCATTACAGCTGTATCTATACCTAACCTAAAGAATGCATTAGATGGTGGAAATAAACTTGTTGATAACTTACTTGCCAAATTGTTAACTGCCCTAGCTCCTAAACCTTGATAAGGTGTAGGTAGTGTTTGGTCTTCTGTATGACCATTAGGTGGTAACAATGAAGGTATAGTAAGTTCAGCACATCTTCTTGCTCTTTCTAAAGTTTGTGTTCTTTTTCTATCTAGTTTTTTCCATCGACCTTTTACGGTTGTTTCAATAAGCCATTACCCCCTTCCACCTAAAAATGGATTGTCATTAAAATATTTACCAATTGAGCTTTTCCTAGAAATTCTGTTAGAAGCTTTAAAATCTCTAGTTTCTCCTATCCTTACTCGTGCTTGAAATGTATCAGGAATTAAAGGATTGGAAACTGTGGACTTATCCATATCTTCAGACTTCTTAATTTTTTCTTGTTCAGTTTGTTGTTTCTTTTTTTGTTTATTCTCTCCAGCTTTCTTACCAACTACTGCTCCAGCTAAAGTAGCTACAACAGCTATAGGATTACACATAGCTATCCACTTCCTTCCAAACCTTCCTTTTGTGCCTCTTCTTTAAGTATCATTAAGCGATCTATAACACTTCTTTGACCAGCTTTATACATAATCTGATCCTTAGACATCTTAGGTTCAGGTGTAATTACTGGATATATTTCATCTAACTCTTCTATAAGATCTATACTAAACACAGGTATAACTTTATCTTTGTTTTTATTTTTTATAAGTATCACTCCTCTAATAAGACTACTTCTATAGCAGGACTTTAGATTCTAGATGCCCCTATATCCCCACTTATCACTCCTCTAATAAGACTACTTCTATAGCAGGACTTTAGATTCTAGATGCCCCTATATCCCCACTTATCACTCCTCTAATAAGACTACTTCTATAGCAGGACTTTAGATTCTAGATGCTCCTATATCCCCACTAAAGGGGATTGCTGTAAAGGATTCCAAATATACAGGAACTGTTGTTTTACAGCAATCAATTAGCTGTTTTAATAAATAACTAAAAAAGGAGGAGGGTGAAATAACTCAGATATACAAAGTTACTTCTATAGTGGGGGAGTTAAAATATCCCCACTTATCCCTCCTCAATATAGATCAGTTCTTGATGATGTAACTTTTTGTGACACTTCGGGCACTCTAAAGATCCTCCATGTAACCTTCTTCTTTTCCATGCTTTTCCTGATAAAATTGTGTAGCATAACTTACAGGCATATACTGCCTCATCTCTAACGCCATATGCTTTTTTAGACAATATCACATGCACCTCCAACACAAGCATACTCTCGGCTACCTTCAGTATTATCTTTGTTTTCGTAGCGACTGAAAGCTTCCCAGTCAATGTCAGGCATTTTGTCAACTAAAGCTTCATAACCTTCTTCATCTACTTCCTCGTATGGAGCTAACTTATAAACACCACCATCATAAGGAAGGAAACTTAAACCAGTAACTAAATCCCAGTTCTTATATACCCAAGCTCCTACTTCTAACCATTCATCTTCTTTTACATATACTGTTTGTGATGGGTTATGTTCTGTCCAATGTGTCTTAACAGTCTTCCAGTACTCAAGCTGTTCTAAAGCTGTTTCATCTCCTCTGATAACAGAAGCTTCAGGACTTTTAATAGGAAACTCAAACACAAATGTATTAGCTGTTTCCATATCTTGACCAACTTCAGGATGATGAGGAACTCCAGTAGCTCTAAGGAACTCACATAACGGATCACCACTAGCAATTCTAACTCTTCTAATGTAATACTGAGAGTGTCTTGGATGTATGCCACTTGCACTATTTACAAGCTGACTAACAGTACCACTAGGTTTAACTACAGTTATCCCAACAGGTACATTAATATCCATCAATTCAGCAATTCGTGTAGCCTCATTACGGGCAATATTTTTCAGCCGTTTAAAGAAGTTTCTTGATTGTGAAGTGTTCTGCCCTAGAATATGATGATCTTTCATCCCAGTTAGTGATACACCAAGCAATCTTTCTTCCTCTTGATTTTCTTTCCACTCATCAGATATAAAGTTGAAATCTGTTAAGGTGCTTTGAAGCATACCAATGAATACAGCTTTCTTTACCTTAGCTTTTAGATCATCAAAGGTATCTTCAGGTCTTACTACAGCTTCACTTAAGTTACATAAACCTCTAGGTCTTAAGATAGTTTCACCACAAGGATTGACACCAAAGTCATGATCTAGATCTCTACCAACACCTTGATCTTCTATATGTTTTCTTAAACCTTCACGATTAACAATACCTCTTTCACCTGTTCCTGATGTAGCCAAGTTCATCCATTCTTTCATAAACCTTTCTATTTCAGGTTTCTCAGTATAAGCAACTGAGTTATTACTTAAGGATCTCTGTGGATTATGTATCCAAAACTCACCTTGTTTAGCATTAGCCATACGGTCATCAGATAAATTAGACAAACTAATAGTGGCTGATCTTCTTACTCCACCAACCATAACTATTTCAGCTGTCTTTGTTACAATGTCATATACCTCTAAGCTATTTAATTTTCTACCTCTAGCATTCTTAAAGCTTTCAATAGTAAACTCAAACAAATCTTTAAGTGGTTCATGTCCACTTGCTCTACCACCAAAGGTTTTTAATCTTGCACCTTTAGGTCTGATCTCTGAGTAATCAATAGTTGGTATAGTTCCTATATATAGGTATTCTAACACAGTTAGAAAAGCCTCAGCCCAACCTTGCTTACTATCACCAACTACGATGTCTACACCTTCAAAGTTATTATGTGCTAATACCTCAGGAACTTCAGGCAACCTATTGATATACTGTCTTTCAACACTAAAACCAACACCAGTACCATTCATTAAGATGTATAAGATCTCTGCAAAGTCTTTAGGACTCTCAAGGATAGTATATGCACAGTTGTAGCCACATACATTATCAAAGTCTAAAGCTTCTCCAGCTGTCCATAAAGCTCTCATTGAAGGCATACTCTCAAAGTTTCTAAGACCTTCTATAGCTTCTTCAAACTCTTTACTTAATTCAATTGGAACTCTACTTGCAAAGAAGTTTCTAAATCTTGATACTGTTTCATCCCATTCTTCTCTTCTTCCCTCATCCTCCAGCCATCTACTGTAGGATCTTTTAAAAATAAATTCTCTATAATTTGTAGGTAAAATTTCTATCACTTCTCCTTTTTTTTGATTGTCTATAGTGGGGGAGTTAAACTCCTTTTTTACCAGTCTTGTTATGGTAGGAATCTTTAGCTCCTTTTTGTTTTCTTACTTCTATTAGTTCCCTAGTTTCTTCAGCTAATTCTTTATGAACTATCCTTGCAAAACTTTCAAGAAGATAAAGATCTTTCACTTCTCTAGGAACTATATTCTCTAAAGCTTTCTCAATAAGCTTAAGAGCATTGTCATACTTCTTTATATGTGTATGAGCATTCTCAATTTCAGTATTCTCAAGGATAACATTTCCTCGTTCTTTAAAGATCTGAAAGTTTTCTTTTTTAAATAAGATATCTTTCTTAGGTGGTGTCCACAATCTCAAAGTATCTGTATTAAAATCCCATTCAGTTGCCTGTAGTATCCTTGCAACTCTAGCTTGAACTAAAGCATCTTCTTCAGTTAAACCTTTAGATTCATAAGTATCTACAACTACATCCCAGTAAGATTCATTGGACTTCATATTGTTTAATATTTTGTCTGACCTTTTGTCACCTATAGAAGGACATCCTTTATAACCATCTGTAGAATCTCCCATTAAAATTTGTTTATAGAAGTATCTTTCAGCATCTTTAGGATCAACATTATAGATCTTATCGTGCATCCAATTATAATGTGTACCTGCTATCTGATCTAAGTCTTTATCTATAGTAGCTATGATGTACTTATTAGGTGATAGTGTTGCTAATATCCCCATAACATCATCAGCTTCAAGCTTAGGTTTTACCTTTACTTTATATTTAGATTGTACATATTTCCTTAACTCTTTTAACATGTCAGGTTTATCTCTATCTCTTCGGTTGTGTTTATATGTAGGAAGTACTGAGTATCTAAAATTAGGACGAGAGGTAAAGCAAAACTTAAGATCAACAACATTAAGTCGCTTCTTAAGTCTGCTTATGAATCTCTCTATTCCACTTATAGCACTATCAACATCGCTAGATTTAGAAGTTACATCAGAATCCCACTCGTATTCAACTTCATTTACACAGGCATATTTAAAGATCATAATGTCTGCATCTATTAGAGCAGTTTTAATTTTTAATTCACCTCTTCCACAGGTTCTTTATATGTTTGATGTGTTAATAATCTATGCATAGAACTCTTACCAATTCCATAATCATCAGCAAGACTTCTTACTGTTGTGTATTCATGTGGATCATTATATCTTCTTCTTGCTTCTACAACTTCTTCCCAAGTTAAAACTCTTTTACTTTTTCTATTCATTATCTTTTGTACTCCTTTCGATTAATAGATCTCTCTTCTGAGAAACCTTCAGGATATCTTTGCATTAATTTCTTTAAGTTTTCCTCAGCTATATCACCAAGAAATATATCTAATTCAAAAGCTAAGTTGGATAGATACCAAAGGATATCTCCAATCTCTTTTGAAAGTTCTTGTTTGTCTAATTCATGACCGTGGAACACATGTTTCTTTAAGATGTCTGCAACTTCCCCAGCTTCACCTGAGATACCTAAAGCCCAGTTAACCATCCTATGTTCTACACTTCCATCCTCATTAGCTGTCTGTCTTGCTAAGTGTTGGTAAACATCAAAGTGTGTACTACCTCTTCTTAAAGCTGATTCTAGTTTAGTTTCCATTTATAAAATCTCCTCCTCAGTATTGTGTAATTTCATATTATCCTCTACCACCATATAATATGCACCTCTCTCCTTCCCCAGTCCATAGCATCTTGTAGTTCCTCCATCAGAATATCTACTTGCTTCGGATTCTGCCTCATAGCACCACCAGTATCACCAGCTCTACCTCTAATAACTGTCTTGTGATGTATTATCATTACTTCAGAACCATAAGGAATCACCTCAGGGTTAACTGCGATGATCCCGTTTTCAGGTTTTAGTCCTATAGAAGTAGAAAAAGGATCGCTGTCAGCATTAATTCCACCAGCAGATGGAGTATAAGCTGTAGCGATCCCATACATATAATTGACATCTTTATTTCTCATTAAGACTTGAATGTTTATATCGTTATTGTTGTTCGGAGGTTCTCCCCCAGTTGCTAAAAGTCCTACAAGTATATATATACCCATACCTAATAGAATAAGTAAAACTATCAATTTAAAATAATCTTTTCTCATCATTCATCACTTCCAGTAATTAAATAAGGATGTGGAAGTTCTTCCTCTATCCAGTCACAAAACATATGCCATTCTTCAAGCTTATGATTCTTTC
>Ga0306868_1001018_pt1 | contig 15875 bp, 14 predicted proteins | sample AntRauTorckE6832_FD_190411 | JGI IMG/M metagenome (GOLD analysis project Ga0306868, IMG submission 190411) | Saline lake microbial communities from Rauer Islands, Antarctica - Metagenome Torckler E6 #832 (v2) (version 2) | ecosystem: Environmental > Aquatic > Non-marine Saline and Alkaline >... | reverse complement strand
CGTTCTCAATTATGGCGGTACTTAACCAACTGCAAATCGCAGATGAACTAGTGCAAACGCTATTTATGGGAATTGTGTTTGCGCTATCGCTTGGATCAGGGTTAGCCTTTGGTCTAGGTGGGCGTGATGCCGCAGGACGATACATCGACAAGATGACGAAAGGAAGCGGTCAGTAAGACAGACACGCTAAAACTGAAACGACAAAGAAAAACGCCGGCCCAAATTTGGGGCCGGCGTTTGTGTTGCAATTTTCTACCAGCGAGGTAACCTAGAAAAAGAAGGACAAAACCAACCATAGGGAGACACGAAATGAGACTGATGCTTATTATGGTAGTAATCGCATGCTGGAACTTCGCGGCACCTGTACAGGCCCAACAGTATATTACAGTTGATTTTTCAACTGGTCAGTTGTGGCATATGTATGGGAACGGTCAGCGAGATGTATATCAAGTTGTGCTGCCAAGGCAGAGTGCACAAAACTCAATGAACCTCACTCGGCCAGTAGTCGGACGCTATACTCAAGCTGACTACAAGCCAACCTGGTGGCCCACAAGCAACATGAGGCGTAGAGACTCTAGTTTACCTAGGGCCGTGCCCTATGGACACTCTCGTCACCCTATCGGCCTCTATCGTCTCAGGATTGCTTGGCAAAATCCCAGCAATCCTGGGTTTTGGCAGCCGGTGAGAATTCATGGTGGTGCAAAGGTGGCTGATCTGAATCAGGCAAAATCTGCGGGCTGTGTGCGCATGCTGGACCAGGATATCAATCGCTTGGTCGCTAACAAAAAGCGAGCTCAGCATCAAGGGGAAGTGGAAGTTATTGTTACTTTTGGGTTTCTCTAAAACCAACACAATAAAAAGTAGACCAGTGCACAAGCGCTGGTTTTTTATATGTGTATAAAGTGTGTATAAACCCCTTTATTATATCCCGAGTAGATGCTTGACTTTATTTTTGATTCCTATAGAATGGCCAGCACGTAACTATGAGTATCAATCGAAAAGCCCTGTCGTAGCATTGAAAATCATTTGGTTTTCTGCCGCGACAAATCGCGGCTTTTCTTTTGAACTCAAGAGGTAACGAGATATTTGACAATCTCATATGCAGAAGTAAAACAGGTTTTTCCCTAAGTCGTTTTGATTTAGGAAAGAGCCTGGGGTTGATAAGATCCACTTCGAAAAGTCCTGCTAGGAATCGACGCCCGGCAGGCAAACGTTGTGTAGAAATTTCTTTACGGAAAATCTTCTACACAACAAAGGTAGTACGAGTTGGGTTAAGTACCCTAAAGATTGTAAATTCTCAATCGGGTCTTTTCGTCCCCGACTCGTACAAAACACAAACGTCGCATCGCAAGATGCGACACGTCCGGAGTATGTATCTCCGGACAGCCCATTGGCAATCTTTCAGTAGATACCGCCAGTGGGTAACACTCAAAAATTGTACAGCGGTGTACAGCGTTCCCTACGGGAACGAAGGGTGTATGGTGGATACCTTGGCTTCAAGAAGCGATGAAAGACGTGATATGGCTGCGATAAGTTTCGGTAAGGTGCCAAATAACCTTTGACCCGGAAATTTCTGAATGGGGAAACCCTTCTATCTACGATAGAAACCTGTGTATGCAGGAGCGCACCTAGGGAAGTGAAACATCTCAGTACCTAGAGGAATAGAAAGCAATATACGGAACTTCCTTTCTGAACAGATGCTTGGCATCGGTTCAGGGACTAGTTCCTGAATGTCTGGCCTTGCGCCATTATGTTCAGGAAGGAGGTTCTTGCGATTCCCCAAGTAGCGGCGAGCGAAACGGGAACAGCCCAAACCATACGTATTTATATGTGTGGGGTTGTAGGGTACAGTCGGCATTTAGTTGCGCAGAGTTACAAAAGTGTAATATAGGAAAACGAGTTGGGAAGCTCGACCCCAGAAGGTAATAGTCCTGTATTCGAAATGTTACACACTCTGTTGATTGTATTCCTGAGTAGCGCGGGACATGAATAGCCCGTGTGAATCTACCAGAACTAACTGGAAAGGCTAAATATTCTTGGAGACCGATAGTGAACAAGTACCGTGAGGGAAAGGTGAAAAGAACCCCGGAGAGGGGAGTGAAATAGATTTGAAACCATACATCTACAAGGAGTCGAAGCCCTGCGGGGCGACGGCGTGCCTATTGAAGAATGAGCCGGCGAGTGTACCTTTGTCCTTTGTCTAAGTGGCATCCCCACGGAGGCACAGTGAAAGCGAGCGTGAATAGCGCGACTATAGGGCAGGGGTACGACCCGAAGCGGGATGAGCTTGCCATGAGCAGGGTGAAGCGACTGTAATAGGTCGTGGAGGCCCGAACCGGTTGCCCGTACAAAAGCATCGGATGACTTATGGTAAGGAGTGAAAAGCTTATCGAATTCCGTAATAGCTGGTTCTCTCCGAAACAGCTTTAGGGTTGGCGTCGCGTGTTCCCTCTGGGGGTAGAGCACTGGAAAGAAAAGACAGGGCGAAAGCTCGCTTTTCTTATCAAACTCCGAATACCAGCAGGTTAACAGCGCGGCAGTTAGACTATGGGGGCGAAGCTCCATTGGTCAAGAGGGGAACAGCCCAGATCGCCGATTAAGGTCCCTAAATATATACTCAGTGCATCTTGAGGAGGTGAGGATTCCTCAACAGCCAGGAGGTTGGCTTAGAAGCAGCCATCCTTTAAAGAAAGCGTAACAGCTCACTGGTCGAGAGTCCTTGCGCCGAAAATGATCGGGGCTCAAGTATATTACCGAAATCGCGGATGTCACATGCCTTCGGGTATGTGGCGTGGTAGGAGAGCGTCCTTCTTTGCAATGAATTCAACGCGTGAGCGACGATGGAGCAAGGAGGAGTGAGAATGCCGGCACAAGTAACCGCAAGGCAGGTGAGAACCCTGCCCGCCGAAATACCAAGGTTTCCTTCGCTATGCTGATCAGCGAAGGGTTAGTCGGTCCTAAGGGAATCCCGAATGGGGGACTCGATGGAGAGCAGGTTAATATTCCTGCACACTGCTACGTTTCTATGGAGGGACGGAGCGCTGTACTTATGGCCCCTTATTGGATTGGGGTTGGAACTATGAGCGTGTCACTTAGGTAAATCCGGGTGGCAATAGCGCGAGTAGGGTCTAGATGCAAAGCTTCGGCCGAGCAGATTGTAAGGAGCGCGCTTCCGAGAAAAACTTCGTTTGGGTTAAACGTAGCGGTTCCGTACCGCAAACCGACACAGGTGGTAGAGTCGAGAAGACTAAGGCGAACGAGTGAGAGGTCCTCAAGGAACTCGGCAAAAAAGCGACCGTAACTTAGGGATAAGGTCTGCCCATCTATCTTCGGATAGCTTGGGCCGCAGCGAAAGATTTCCTGCCGACTGTTTAACAAAAACACAGCTCCCTGCAAACACGAAAGTGGAAGTATAGGGGGTGACGCCTGACCTATGCCGGAAGGTTAAGTACGGAGGGTCCAATGTATTTATATGTTGGGCTGGACTGTATAAGCCCCGGTAAATGTCAGCGATAACTATAATCGTTCTAAGGTCGAGCGCACTACCTAATAAGTAGTACGCTCGACGGATTGGAACGATTACAGGTGTTAAGCAGCCTAGCCACAGTTACCTTGCTTGCTAGAAATAGCGAGCATAATCCAAACCAAATCAACAAGAGACCAACGTTTGGCACCGTAGCGCGTAATGGCGATGGTGAAGATAGAGTCCTATATGTGTACAGTGTCGTTCAAGGGCGACCATAAGATATTCTGTATTGAGTATCGGAAAGAAGGAAAGATAGAGCGTATTTCCTTGTCGGGTAAGTTCCGACGTGCACGAATGGCGTAACGAGTGGGAAACTGTCTCGAGGACCTGCTCGGTGAAAATACAATCCCGGTAAAGATGCCGGGTACCTGCAGTTAGACGAAAAGACCCCAGGAGCTTTACTGTAGTTTCGTATTGGGGCTACTGAATTAATGCGTAGTATAGGTGTGAGACTTTGAAGCGGGCTTTCGGGTACCGTGGAGTCGCCAGTGAAATAGCACCCTTTATTTTGGTAGTCTCTAACCCGGTGGGTAAAACCCAACGGAGACAGTGCGTGGCAGGCAGTTTTAGTGGGGCGCTACCCTTGGCGTTGTCATTCAGTTTGAATGGTAACGCCAAACCGTGGCGCCCCCAGAGCGAAAATCGGAACATAGGTGAGACCCTATGAGCTCAAAACAAATAAATCTAGGGGGCATTCTTAAAATTAAGAATGGGATTCAGCTATATGCTTGAAAACCCGATGTATCTAGACGTACTCGTAGCCATTTAGGTTGCAGTAAAAATCGTCTAGTGCGGACAACAAGCAGGGAAGTCGTCATTGACCCCTCAGAGACTACACGCTGAAACAAATTATACGTTACAATATAATTTGGTGATATAGTCCGATCTTGCTGGCGACAGTAAGTGTGAAGTAATTCACAAACCAATAAAAACCATGAAACAAACACCTAAAACTGACACCTTGACTAGTGAACAACAGAGCATTCTCGTTGGGTTACTACTAGGTGACGGACATTTAGAAACTCAGAACAATGGACGAACTTATCGTTTAAAAGTTGAACATTCAGAAGTACAAGCCGACTATTCAGTCTGGTTGTATCAGAAGTTCGCTGGGTTGTGTAAACAAGAAAATGTGTACAGAAGAGTGCGACCAGACGGTCGAGTAAGCGTTGGTTTTACGACCCGCTCGTCAGGAGTATTCCGTTTTTATACTCAACAATTTTATGTTGATAAACAAAAACGTATTCCACCCATGATCCATAAAATGCTTGATCCACTTGGATTAGCAATTTGGTTTATGGACGATGGTTCTCGTAAATCAGCTCGACACTACACGTACAACATACATTCACTTGGGTACACTAAATCAGACTTGGAGTTTGTTGCACAGAAAGTAGAACTTTTGTTTGGTATCAGTGCAACGCTGCACAAGCAACGCAATAATTCATGGCGCTTGTACATAGGAAGGGATTCAGCAACACAGTTTACTGAGTTAATCCAAACATATGTACAACAAGTTCCTTCAATGAAGGATAAATTGGTTAACAGAAATGCCTAAATCGTAACGGAGGGGTCTCAAGGTTGGTTAATCGCGAATGGAAACCGTGATGATAGTGTAATGGCATAAACCAGCTTGACTGTGAGTCGTAGATGACGAACAGATACGAAAGTAGAGCATAGTGAACCGATGGTCGGCTTTAGACGCCGCCGGAGATTACCCGATAAAAGTTACCCTGGGGATAACAGGCTAGTATTGCCCAAGCGTCCATAGCGACGGCAATGTTCGGCACCTTTTTTTCCTGAAATAAAATTCAGAAATTCGAAAAAACTCGATTACATCGGGGTGCCTAGAGTAGCAATACTCTACAAAAATAAATTGGCTAAATGCTGGAAATCCCATAGCCTAAAAGAAAAGCATGCACGGCCCAAACAGTAATCCGAAAGGATAAGCTGCGTGGCTTGAAAACAGTGCATGGTTGGGACAATCAGCAGGGAAGACTTCTACGTTACTTAGTAATATGAAGAACCCTCAGAGACTACACGCCAATCTCCAGTTCAGTGGTACGCCACTATGATAGCTGGATGAAGATATAGTCCGATCCTCACAGTAATGTGAGACCCGCACATGATGATACTTTCTCTCACGCGAAAGTATCGTAAACGTCATTTGTTCGACAGCGATGTCGGCTCATCTTATCCTGGGGCTGGAGCAGGTCCCAAGGGTTTGGCTGTTCGCCAATTAAAAAGATACGCGAGCTGGGTTTAGACCGTCGTGAGACAGGTTGGTCTCCTATCTACTGCAGGCGTCGAATTTTGAGGAGAGTTGTCCCTAGTACGAGAGGACCGGGATGAACGAACCTCTGGTCTATCGGCTGTCACGCCAGTGGCATCGTCGAGTAGCTATGTTCGGAATGGATAACCGCTGAAAGCATCTAAGCGGGAAGCCAACTCCAAGATTAGAATTCATTAAGTCCCCAGAGAGATTATCTGGTTGATAGGCACTAGGTGTACGCGCAGTGATGCGTTCAGCCGAGGTGTACTAATTGGACGTATGTCCCGTAGGGAACGTTGCACACGGCAATTTGCCAAAATTGGCGCACTTGCACATGCTTCAGACATCGTGTTTGTCACCGTACTTATGTACGGCTCTGGCACACGACATCTTCCAGCATGCACAATTGCATCCAATTTTTGACAAATTGACGACGCTAGAAATAGCAAAGTCTGTACAATTTTTGAGTGTTGTTTGTGTTAAATTTGAAGTTTCTGCATATGAGTATGTCCGATCGCGTGAAGTGATCAACGGAGTGTAGGTCAAGAGCCGATGTTGTAGCCCACTTGGGCAAATGCAGGTCCGAATCCTGTCACACCGACCAATCCTGACTATGTTGTCAGGATCACTTCACGCCATCGGACGAATGTCAAAATATATAAAACATTGCAATATTGAATGTTCTAAGTTGGTGCTTTGGGGGTGGGGGTATACCCGTTCTCATTCCGAACACGGAAGTTAAGTCCACTACCACCGATGGTACTCATTTATTTGGGGAGAGTAGGTAGGCGCCAACTTAGAGTATTTGATTACAAAAACCATCTGTTACAGGTGGTTTTTGTGTATTAACTTGTTCGCCCTAAAGGACTAATACAATATATTCCCTTGGTCATTATTTTACTGAGCATTTCGAGCCCTAAAGGACTAATGAAACATAGTCGCTCCGCTACTTGTTTCATTGAGCACGAAGTAAAGTTCTCTACCACCGATGGTACTCATTTATTTGGAGAGAGTTAAATGAAGAAATGAGCGAAGCGATTATTCTGAATTTACGTCTCAATTCCGGCCTTAAGTCCGGACGGAATTGCTAGACGCATAGGCGCCAACTTTCATCATATCTTCTCTCATCTTCTTGAATGATGAAGTAATCTGTTACAATACCATTTAATGGATAACTTTCGACCGTGGGCGATGTGGCGCCGGATTATTTATGGCTCTGGCTTTGCGAGTTTTTGGGTACTGGTTGGGGTGGTGATTTACTTCACCACCTTCTACCAGCCAGCTAACTGTTTTGATGGTGTGCTAAATGGAGACGAGGTAGAAGTGGACGCTGGTGGGTCGTGTGTGCGGCTGGCCGCCAGTTCAGTGATGCAGCCCAACATCGTCTGGGCCGAAAGTTTTGAAATCACTCCTGGGCAATACAATGCCGCTGCCTACATCGAAAACCGTAATGCCGTCGCGGCTACGCCTGAGCTGCGCTACACCTTCACTATGTACAATGGCACAAGTGTGGTAGCCGAGCGTTCGGGCACCACTGTATTACCTCCCAACAGCTCGTACCCAATCTTTGAAGGACGAATCTTTACCGATGGACAAGAAATTACCGACACAAGACTCGTGATTGAACCTCCTGAAGTATGGATTCCGGCTATGGCTGGAAGTGAACAGTTTCGAACGACCGACATAGATTTACAAAATGTTGACGAGCGACCATCTCTTGATGTTCGAATTGAAAATACCGCCCTGACAGGAGCTCAAGACGTCGAAGTTGTTGCGACGATCTTTAACGACGTCGGGAAGGCGGTGACCGCATCCGAGACATTTATTGAATCATTTGAACCGCGATCGACCCAGAATGTGCAATTCACCTGGCCTAATTCTATTGCCAAAACTGTTCGGAGCTGTTCGATTCCAACTAGTGTTGTCTTGGGTATCGACCTCTCGGGAAGTATGAATAACGACCAAGCCAATCCACCACAGCCTGTCACAGACGCGTTGGCAGCTGCTAGTACGTTTGTGGGGAATCTCAATCCTGAAGATAAAGTAGGGGTGGTGACGTTTGCAACAGATGCTTCGACAGTGCAGACGCTAACTAATGACCAAGCGAGCGTTAGTACAGTAATTGATGGTTTGACGATCGATCCTGCATCGGAAACTGGGTACACCAACACTGCCGCAGCCCTACAGGCAGCTGCAGCTGAGCTTGGATCAGAGCGACATAACCAAAATGCTCGCCGGGCACTGGTACTGCTCACCGACGGTCTACCAACCGCAGCGGGAGATATAGACGCAGTGGCAGAAGCTCAGGCCGCCGCAGAGGCTCTTGCGGTCAGCGGGGCAGATGTGTACGTCATTGGACTCGGAGAGCAGGTGGATCAGACGTTTGTCCGCAGTATCGCGAGTAACTCGGCAAATGCCTATCTAGCACCGTCACGTAGTAATTTAGCTACCATTTATGCTGAGATCACAGCTTCACTGTGTGAAGTCGGGCCAACCAAAATTGAAGTCATTGCCAAGACGCAAACTAATTTTGCACCGCTGCGTTAAACAGGGCACAATAGGTACGTGCAGCAGTTTTTAACGTTATTTCGAGGGTTTGATGGGTGGCTGTTTTCGGGTGCATTTTTGCTATCCCTGCTGGGGCTGATCACTATGTATACGCACTCTGGTGAGAACGTATTTTTCGATCGGCAGATCATTTGGATTGGGTTGGCAGGTTTGGCTTTGCTAGCGGCGATGGTTCCTGATTACCGCTTTTTACGTTCAGGTAATATTGCCTTTGTTGGGTACATTGCCATCGTTGGGTTGCTGGTCCTGGTGTTGTTTATCGGAGAAATCACCCTCGGTGCGCAAAGTCGGTTCGACCTAGGATTCTTCTCCCTGCAGCCATCTGACCCGGCCAAGCTGGTGTTGATTGTTGTGCTAGCAAAATATTTTGCCAAGCGCCACGAGTTGATCGGTGATTTTCGGCATATCGTGGTGTCGGGAATTTACGCGTTACTTATCTTTGGTTTGGTGTTTATTCAGCCCGACTTTGGGTCGGCCATCATTTTATTTTTTGTGTGGCTGGGAATGATTTTGGTGGCCGGGATCAAACTGCGGCATTTGCTGACAGTATTTTTGATTGGAGCTACTGTCTTTGGACTGATGTGGCAATTCATATTTTTCGATTACCAAAAAGATCGCATCGCCACCTTTCTTGACCCACTCGCTGACATCCAAGGGGCCGGCTACAATGCCTATCAATCAACTATTGCAGTGGGGTCAGGTCAGGTATTTGGTCGAGGAATCGGGTATGGTACCCAGTCTAAATTCCAATTTTTACCCGAATACGAAACAGACTTTATCTTCGCCGCCTACGCCGAAGAATGGGGTTTAGCCGGGGTGGCGATGTTGTTTACCTTATTTGCGCTAGTGATTTGGCGACTGTTGATACACGCGTCAGAAGCAGATACCAACTTTGAACGGTTGTTTGCGGTTGGGGTGGCCTTCTTATTTATCGCCCACTTTTTTGTGCATATTGGAATGAACATAGGTTTGCTTCCGGTAACTGGTACAACGGTGCCGTTTTTGAGCTATGGGGGGTCACACTTACTAACCGAGTTTATTGCCCTGGGGATGGTAATGGGGATGCGTCGCTATCGAACGATCTCGCGCGATAGGTTTGCCGATACGCCACTAAGCTAGCGATTGTATATCGCGACGGTGGCATCTGTCATTGACTGCACAGTTCTGGCTATCAATTTTGTTTGCAGTTTCTGGGTTTGGTCAGTGTAATTATGCGGATTGCGCAAAAAGTCCCTGATCGCTTGGGTGAGGGCAGCTTGATCCTGCGGATCGATTAAGGTGCCTTCGGTTTCGTCACTCACGATATCGGTAATTCCGCCCACCGCAGAGGCAATAATCGGTACCCGAGCCAAGCCGGCCTCATGCAGGACGTAGCCATATGATTCAGAGAGGGACGGCAATACAAATAGATCGGCTGCTTTGAGAATTGTAGCCGCCTCGTCGAGGTGGCCGATTAAAAATACATGATTGGTGAGCCCGTGTTCTTCGATGTACGTTTGTAAATGTGATTGTAATTCACCCGCACCAACACACACCAGACGAACGTGCGGGTGGTCAGCGATGACTTTTTCAACGACTGCAAATAGTAGCTCTTGTTGTTTAATTGGATGCAGCTCCCCGACAATACAGAGCCAAACATCAGCCACGTAGGTGGCAATTGGTGGGTGGGCCAGTGCAATGGTTGTACGAGCCTGCAGCCGATTTTGGAATTCGGGCACTGTCCGTCCGGGATTAATTACGGTCATTTTTCTGGCTGCTAATGGCCAATCCATCTGCTCGACGATGGCGTGCGATACCGCGATGGTTTTGTGGGACAGCAGAACCGTCAACCAGTGAAAGTATTTAATAATACATTTTTGCCACCACGGTCGAATTTCGTTGAAGGCCCAGCCGTGAGCGGTAAAAATGACGCGCTTGATCCCTAGTACGCGCCCGACAAAACACCCGATACCACCGGCTTTTGAACTATTGACGTGGAAGACAGCTGGCTGCTCTCGACGCACTATTTTAAACAGCTCGCCAAAGAAACGCAGTTCTTTACGGATCGACATATCACGCTGGGCTGAGGCGAGCGAGATGGTCCGAATGTCGGCCGCTTGTAGCTTTTCTATGAGCTCACCATTGCCGCCAAGTACGACGACTGGCTCGTATACGGCGATGTCAATCGCAGACACCAAATCATATACATAGCGTTGAGCGCCGCCCCAATTCGACTTAGTAATAAGAAACAAAACTTTCGTGCGATTCATAGCTACAGTGTACCGCGTTCTAGCAATCTCCTCTATTAAAGTTAGACATCGTAAGGATGGTCCGTGATGTGACATTTTCCACAAAATGATGTGGAAATTATGATCTCTTGATTCAGAATCCTCATTATATTGTATATTTTCTCCTACTCAATTGCTTTTTTGACGGTTATTGCGTACGATAATTCAACTGAAAAAACTGTTATGGGAGAACGATCAAGAGAACTACTGGTATTGATTAGCGGTGACATCGCGGTATTTATGGTGTCCCTATGGTTGACGCTCTTACTGCGGTATCTGTCGATCCCTTCTACTGAATTGCTATTCAATCATCTTGGTCCATTTGTGCTACTTTCTTCGATCTGGCTGTTGACCTTTTACATGGCTGGGTTGTACGACAAGCATACGGTGTTTCTCAAGTCGCTGTTATTTAGTCGGATACTTAATACTCAGATAGTCAATATATTGGTGGCATCACTCATCTTCTTGGTGGTTCCGTTTTCAATCGCACCCAAGACCAACCTGGTCATTTACCTGTTTGTTTCAGTAGCGCTCATAACCTGGTGGAGAATGGTCTTGTATAACAAGGTTTCACCCCAGACCGAGCATAAAGCCATCCTCATCGCCGATGGGGACGAAGCGATTGAGCTGGTCGACGAGATCAACAATAACGATCGCTACAATTATTTTTTCGTGCGCATTGTCGATGAAGCCACCGCCACCGCCACGCCTGATTTTGATAAAAAACTACTAGCACTGATCGAGCGAGAAGATATCAGTATTATTGTCGCCAACCCAAACGGCGGTTACATTGAATCAGTTTTGCCGAAAATCTTTGACCTCTCGTATATTACATTTAAACTGACGTTCCTCGATTTTTATAAAGTGTACGAAGATACCTTTGATAAAGTGCCACTATCAGCCCTTCGCTATGATTGGTTTATCAAACACGTCTCGCAATCAAAAAGCTTCACCTACGATGTGCTCAAGCGGGTGATCGATGTGGTAGGAAGTGTTGTGCTTGGTATCATCTTCATTATTTTGTTACCCTTTATCTACATAGCGATGCGGATTGAGGGTGCTGGGCCGGTGTTTATTTCACAAGAACGGATCGGGCGCTTTAACAAACCAGTGACCGTATACAAGATACGTACCATGACCGAGAACCGCAGTGCTAGCGCTACCTGGACGGATGAAGATGCGGTGCAAGGAAATCAGGTCACCAAAGTTGGCAATGTCCTGCGTAAATTAAGTATCGATGAAATTCCACAAGTTTGGACAATCCTCAAAGGAGACATGTCACTCATCGGTCCACGCAACGACATCAAAGGGTTAGGTGATCGTTTGGCTGCAGAAATTCCGTATTACAATGTTCGAAATTTTGTAAAGCCGGGGGTGACTGGTTGGGCGCAGACTCATCAACACTACATGGGGGTGAACATCAGCCCGCAATCACTCACCGAATCCAAAGAACGATTGTCGTACGATCTCTATTATGTTAAAAACCGTTCTCTCATGCTCGATGTGGCTGTAGCTTTACGCACCTTAAAGACGGTGCTCAGTCGCTTTGTGGTCAAGATCAAGCTCCCTCGGTAACTACCGGCACCTGACTGAATGCACTCTTTATAACTATTCCCCGACACATATTTAGAGCGTCCGTGGAGATGGCGAGTTTATAATGATTAGTAGACATCCAAGCGTGTGAGAAATATGTGGCAGGGAATAGGTAACATCATCTCTACCCAACCAATGTAACGATATGGCTGCAGCGTTTGTTTAAATCTTTGTTATACTAATCGGGAATTATGGATACTACTACCGGGAAAACTATTTTAATTATTGGGGTTGGCTACGTCGGCGAGATGTTGTGTGATCAGCTCAGTAAGCGCGCTGATGTCGCTGCTATTATTGCGCTCGATAAAGAACCGCAAGGGGAGTGGTGTGCCACCATCCCCAAAGTCACCTATATCCAGCACAACATAGCCGACGACGGCTGGCAGGAAATGGTAGCGGCGCACAATCCAGACGTGGTGATCCATACCGCGTGGCAGATTCGTGCTATGTACAGCCAGCCAGACGAGCAGTGGCGGTGGAATGTTGACGGGTCGGGCAAAGTCTTCGACTTTGCCCTCACTGCCGACTCCGTGAGCCGACTGATTTATTTCTCAACCGCGTCATCGTACTCAGCTCGCGCCGATAACCAGTTGGAACATCTCTTTACCGAAGCCGAAGGGTTCCGAGATGACGACTATATTTATGCTAAGGAAAAGAAAGTAACCGAGGAGCTGCTTAAAGCTAAGTTTGACGAAATCAAGGCCGCTGGCAAGCCAGTGCCGCAAGTCTCAATCGTTCGTCCCGCTGCCATCACCGGCCCGCGTGGGCGTTTTATGCGGATTCGGTTTGGTCTGCAGTCAGCGCTACAAGGAAATCTCAAGGGCGGCTTTATCAACCGCATCATCACCACGCTAACCTCATTTGTACCAGCAACTAAGGGCTGGGTACGACAGTTTATTCACGAAGACGACGTAAACGATATTGTGACCACCTTGACCTTTGATTCCTATGCGTGGGATTACAATGCGTTTAACATCACACCGGTAGGTGAACCAGTCTTGGCGCCAGATATGGCAGCCGCAGTGGATAAAAAAATTCTCCCGATTCAACCGTGGATGGCCAGACTCGCTTTCTGGTTCTTTTGGCATACCACTCGTGGCCGGATCCCGACTAGTCCAGGCTCATGGCGCTTCTACTCGTATCCTGTAGTTATGAGCGGAGTCAAACTTGCGCAGATCTATGACTGTAAATATACCTCCAAAGACGCCTTCGCCTACACCGACGGTCGGTATGAAGAATTTGTTCCAGCCGATCAAAAACGATCAAAGCAGGGTTGATTTTTATGAGTAAAATTGTAGAATCAACCACAGAAATCTTGCAGCGAAGGAGTGCGGCATGTACATAGACATCACTAAGTCAATCTTGGTTGAGAAAATTCGACATGAAATGAAAGTCGGTATCAGAATTACAGCTGGTGATCAGGTTGAGACACTGATACCAACTGATCAAAAGAAATCAGAACTGATAACCGCCTTAGCCAAAGGAATCGGTTTTGGTCATCATGTCAGTCTGCCTGGTTCCAAAGCATTTGAGGAGTGGTTACGTTCAACGACGAAGCAGCATCCGAATGATTCTCTAGACATCGAGCCACTGCTTGGGTTGTATATGTTCTGTCAAGAAGATCATTTCGACGGTGGGTCGACTCTGTTTCTGTGTGATTGTGAACCTGCTAGGCAGTTGCCAGCATGCGTCGAAGCGGATCCATTTCATCTACGGAAGAACCAGCCGCCAAGCTCTCCTTCGCCCGAAAGTAGGCAGCGAAAGCACACTCGGGCACACCTGCGGGGCAAGAAAAAATAGCACCACCCCCAAGCGCAAACAGCTGCGCCTGGGGGCTTTTTTATGCTACACTCCCACGCATGATAGTTGATGGAAAACAGATTGCGGCAGACATTCTTGACTCGGTAAAAGAGGCAGTTGATGCGTCTGGCCAAACCTTTACCATGACAGCGGTTACGTGCGCGCCTAATTTTGAGACCCAAAATTATTTGGGTATGAAAAAACGCCGCGCAGCCTTGGTTGGTATTTCGCTCAACGTAGTAGAGTTACCAGCTGACGCTACTACCAAGCAGGTAATCGAATGTGTCCAGACCGTTGCAGCGCAATCTGACGGAGTAGTCGTGCAATTACCACTACCAGACCATATTGATGTAGACGCAGTATTGCAGGCGGTACCACCGGAGAAAGACCCTGATGGTTTTGCGTATGGGGAAAAACGAGATCGCCTGTTACCGCCAGTGGTCGGGGCAATTGATGTCATCTCACATGTTCATAGTGTGGAGTGGAAAAATAAACGAGTAGTGATTCTCGGTAAAGGTAGGCTAGTTGGTTTGCCAGCCGCGCGCTACGCCCGCAAGCGGGGTGCTAAAGTACGTGTGTATGATGAAACTAACCTCGATCAGTCTTCACTGAAAACCGCAGATATTATTGTCAGTGGTATTGGACAACCAGCGTTTATTGCCACCGCTATGCTCAGTCAAGGAGTGGTTGTGTTTGATGCCGGGACGTCCGAAGATGGTGGGGTGTTGGTAGGGGATGCGCATGCCGATGTGGCAGAGGTAGCCGCCTTGGTGACCCCCGTTCCAGGTGGTATTGGTCCAATCACCATTGCGTATTTACTTAAAAACCTCATGTTGCTCGCCCGTCAAAATAAATAAGAACCGCTTCCTAAACGCTAGTATTCATACATTTTAAGCAAATAGCCCTGATCTGGTTATGTAAATATGAAAAACGTGATATAAATACACACACAAATTATGTCTGAATCGAACGAACCAAAAGCCAGCACGCAGTCCTTTCTACGACTGTTTCGAGCGGCCATCGTATTAGTAGTTATCGGATGGATTGCGTGGGTGGTGTACACCCCGGTAATTGACCCTAATACAACCCATCCATTCAAATTAGGACTTGACCTCGCTGGTGGATCACACCTGGTCTATGAGGCCGACGTCTCAAAAGTGGATCCAACCGAAGTGTCAGAGTTGATGAACGTACTGCGGGACGTGATCGAACGTCGGGTAAACAGTTTAGGAGTTGAAGAAAATGTCGTCTACCTCGAACAAAGTAGCTTTGTCACCGATGAGCCGATCGAGCGCTTGGTGGTGGAGTTGCCTGGGGTGACCGATGTTAGTACAGCGGTTGCTGAAATTGGTAGCACGCCAACCTTGGAGTTTAAATTATATGACGCAGAGCTTGATGCTCAGCAGCAGGCGACTCTGAGCAGTCTTAATTCACTTGCTAGTTCAAGTACCGGTACCGGAACAGCAGAAATTGGTAATGTCCGAATTAATGGCGAGGCGGTAACCGATGAGCCGCCGTTTGTCGACACCGGACTGACTGGTCGGTATTTAGAATCAGCCGCGCTTGAGTTCGCTGGCGGTAGCGGCGGGCAGCTTTCAAATGAACCTTTGGTATCAGTGCGGTTCAACGCTGAAGGAGCTGATTTGTTTGAGGAAATTACCCGGGCAAACGTCGGGAATCAACTCGGTATCTTTCTCGATGGTGAGCTGCTTTCAGCTCCAAATATTAATGAGCCAATCGCCGGTGGTACAGCTGTGATTTCTGGAGGCTTCACTCCAGACGAAGCACGAGATCTGGCCCAAAACCTTAACTTCGGTGCGCTTCCAGTGCCGATTGAACTGCAGAGCAC
>Ga0306868_1001016_pt1 | contig 15888 bp, 12 predicted proteins | sample AntRauTorckE6832_FD_190411 | JGI IMG/M metagenome (GOLD analysis project Ga0306868, IMG submission 190411) | Saline lake microbial communities from Rauer Islands, Antarctica - Metagenome Torckler E6 #832 (v2) (version 2) | ecosystem: Environmental > Aquatic > Non-marine Saline and Alkaline >... | reverse complement strand
AGCCCCTGCCAGACAACTTCATCGCCGGGATGGACGGTGTTGGTGGTATTCTTGAACGGCGAATCGGCCGGGCCGGTTACCCGCACATCAGGAAAACGCTCCCTGAGCGAATGGATGCCGCCGGTATGGTCAGGGTGATGGTGGGTCACCAGAATGGTGTCCAGCGTCAGGCCCTGTTCGGCCAGACAGGATTCCACCGGCCCGGCCTGCCCGGGATCGACAATCAGGGTCTTGCCGGAGTCATCGTGGGAAAGACACCAGATGTAGTTGTCGGTGAAAGCGGGAATGGCTCGGATACTGAACATCAAAACCCCATGTGCTTGTCGAATGTGCCTGTTATCATAAATCAACATGGTCTCCATCCCAAGAACGGGAGGCTCCGTTCCATACTGGTAAGGGAGAGTAAAGCGTGAGTGTCTCGGTGGAGGTTGATTACACCGCTCGTCATGAAAGCTTTGAGCGCTGGTTTCAGAGCTCTCTTGGCCGGGCCATGCTGGCCAGTCAGCGCATGGTGCTGGATGAGGCTACAGCCCCGTTAACCGGCGCCCGGCAGTTGCAGGTTGGCCTGAGCCATCGGCTACCCCTGGCCAGTGGCTCGGATTTCTCCCAGAAAATTATCACCACGCCAGTGTGGCACGCGCAAATCCCGGACGGTGTAGCAATTTGTAACGCCGGTGAGCTGCCGTTTCCCGCAGATTCCATGGACCTGGTCATTCTACATCACACGGCGGATTTCTCTCCGGACCCTCACCAGGTTTTGCGGGAATCCGCACGGGTGCTTCGTGGTGAGGGCAAAATTGCAGTGATTGGCTTCAACCCCCTCAGTCTTTGGGGGCTGCGCAGGGCGATCTCCAGGCACCATGAAGGGCCTTGGGGTGGCCGATTCCTGTTCCGTTCAAGAATGGAAGACTGGCTCAGGTTGCTGAACTTCGAAATTGATGACTCGGCAACCCGTTTCTGCACATTGCCTTTCCACAATGCCGGCAAACGCCATGGCGGCGTTAAAGGTTCTCTCGACTGGCTGCCGATCGGCGCGTATTACTGTATTCTCGCCCGCAAACACGAAGTCGCCCGCATCAAACCCAAGATGAACTGGCGTAAAGCGAAAGTCATGCCTTTGCCCGGTGCCATGGGGGCACCGGGTGGTTGTGCCAATCAGGCCGGTACAATGAGACATGAGCAAAAAAATCAGGAGAAGTAATGGCCGGCAAGGTAGTCATGTACACTGATGGAGCCTGCAAGGGCAATCCCGGGCCCGGCGGATGGGGCGTTGTTCTGCGCTATGGCGATGCCTGCAAAACCCTGCACGGCGGTGAGGCACAGACCACCAACAACCGGATGGAGCTGATGGCTGCCATCCGGGGACTGCGAGCGCTGAAACGGGCCTGCCAGATAGAGCTGTACACCGATTCCCAGTATGTGCGTAAGGGCATCACCGAATGGATGGACGGCTGGAAGCGCAAGGGCTGGAAGAATTCCGCGAAGAAGCCGGTGAAAAATGCCGACCTCTGGAAAGAACTGGATGCCGAAACCACCCGCCACGAGATTAACTGGCACTGGGTAAAAGGGCACTCCGGAAACCCGGATAACGAACTGGCCGATGAACTCGCCAACCGGGGCGTCAGCGAACTGGCCATCTCATAAACCGATTATCCCTGCTGGAAAACTGGAATAGAGGCAATGCGACAGATTGTACTGGACACCGAAACCACCGGTATTGATCCGAACGACGGTCACCGGATTATCGAAATTGGTTGTGTGGAGGTTATTGAGCGGGAACTGACCGGGCGCAACTATCACGTCTACATCAACCCGGATCGGGAAGTAGAAGCCGAAGCCATCAGCATTCACGGCATCACCAACGAGTTCCTGGTCGACAAACCGAAATTCAGTGAAGTTGCCGCAGAGTTTTTTGAATTTATTAAAGGGGCCGAGCTGGTTATCCATAACGCGGCGTTTGACGTTGGCTTTATGGACGCCGAGTTTGCCCGCCTGAAACCGGTGCGCAAAACCGCTGATCATTGCGGGATCGTGGATTCCCTGGCGATTGCCCGGGCCAAGCACCCTGGCCAGAAGAACAGCCTGGATGCGTTGTGCAAACGCTACGGCGTGGATAACAGTAACCGGGAACTGCACGGCGCGCTTCTGGATGCTGAGATTCTGGCCGACGTCTACCTGTTGATGACCGGCGGGCAGACGGCGCTGTCGCTCGACGCAGACTCCGGAGAAGGGGGCTCGGGTTCGGGCATCCGCCGGGTCAGTAGTGACCGGGCTCCGTTGACCGTGATTCACGCAAGTGATGACGAACGTTCAGCCCATGATGAATTTATGACCATGATGGCCGGAAAAGCCGGCGAAACTGTCTGGGCAAGGCTTGAGAACGGGGAATGAGAACCAGGTCAGACTCTATTGCTTTTCCGGTGCCGTGTTCTTGAGCTCCCTGAATTTTATGTTATAAGTAATGAGCACCAACAGGACGCGGTAGTCTCCGCAAAGTAACAGGAAGCGTTTATGGTTCAACCGTCTCTGGCGACGAGGTCTCACTCGTTTGATCTGGTCAGAAGTGAAATAGAACAGACCATCAAACAGGCAGAAACCAGTCTGGAACGCTTCCAGGACAACCGCGAAAAAGTGGGAGAACTCGAGAACTGTGTTGACTACCTCAACCAGCTTCGGGGTATCTTCATCCTCGTGGAGCTTCAGGGATCCAGTCGTCTTTGCTTTGAAGCCGCGGCAATGTCCGATGACATGCCCGCCGGCGATGAGGCAAACGCAAGGCTGACCGCCATCAACGGTGCGCTTTTCACGCTTCGCCGTTATGTTGAATATTACCACCAGCAACGGGAAGACCATCCCGAGCTGTTGCTGCCCGCCATTAATGAACTCAGAGAAGCCCGGAAAGAAACACCTTACCCGGAGTCCTGGTTCTTTAACCTGACCATTACCGAACATCCGGATTTTTGTGCCGGTCTGCCCCTGCAACCCCTGAGCGAAGACGGGGAAGACCAGGAGATCCTGGCCCGGCGCATGCGACTGACCTTTCAGGTCGCGCTGCTGGGCATTCTCAAGGATCGAAACCCGGAGGTCAGCAAGCGGTTGATGGCAAGGGCAGCCAGGGGCTTCGCCCGTCTTTGCCGGGGCACCCCGAAAGGCCAGCTCTGGTGCCTGTTTACCATTGTTGCCAACACCATGCTCGACAGGGCCATGAGCTTCACCAGGGCCCGAAAACGCCTGCTCATGCAACTCGAGAAAAGTGCCCGGGAGATCATCTACGTTGGCGAGCCGGCCATGCAAAAGGCCACGCCGGATTCCCTGCTGACTGAATTGATTTATCTGCTGTATCGTTCCGGATCGGCCAACCCTGAAGTGATCGATGTGTTGTCCAGCTACAAGCTGGCACCTTCAACGTTCCCGGACACCATGATGGAGGCCCATGCACGGCGCCTTTACGGCCCGGGAACAGACGTTCTCCGTTCCCTGTCAGAAGCCCTTCAGGAAGAGCTCAACCTCCTGAAAGACCGGCTCGATATCATTGAAAGGGGGCTTGAGCCAGACCTAGCCGAGCTTTCAGCCATTGCTGAAGGGCTTGAGCGTATTGCCAACACCCTGACCATGCTCGACCTGGGCAAACTGGCTAACTTGGCCCGGGATGAAGCGTCCCGGCTGCGCCAGTGGGAAGATGAAGATCGCTTACCCGGTGAAGATGAGCTCTATCGCCTGGCCGGCTCGGTGCTGGCGATTGAAGACGCCGTCATGCAGTTTGTGAACCGTGGCATAACCTCCGAAACGGACGCCATGGCCACAGCCGCAAACAACCAGGAAGTGTCGGTTTATCTACAGGAAGCCATCTGGGTTGTCGCAGACGAAGCCCGTAGCGCACTGACCCTGGCAAAACGTGCCATTACCGCGTTTCTGGAATCGGATTACGACAAGCTGCACCTGGCTAACCTGCCCGGAACCTTGCACAGTATCTGGGGCGGCCTGGAAATGATCAGTGATTCCGAGGCAGCAGGGGTAATTGCCCGAATTGCAGATTCTATTCAACAGCAGCTCCTTGATGCGAGGGAAGTGCCATCTGAGCAGGTGCTTGAAGCGCTGGCGGATGCCCTTACATCGCTTGAATACTATATTGAAAGTATTGGCCGTAACGAAGAGCGCAATCCCGATTTGCTGAAGCTGGCGCAAAGTTCTCTGGACGGCGTCGGCTTCTGAACCTCGCCAATAACTTCCAGACACAAAAAAACCTGCGCCGAAACGCAGGTTTTTTTATTTCACGGGTCAGTGATTAACCCATATTGAACAGCTCGCCAAGCTTGGTGGCCAGCATCATATCGCCTTCAGCGCGGAGTTGGCCGGCCATGAACGCCTGCATGCCGTCGGTCTCGCCGGAAACAATGCCCTTCAGGGTTTCAGAGTTCATGATCAGAGTGACTGAGGGATCGTCGTGAGGGCCTTCTACCAGCTTGCACGTGCCATCGTTGATAATCAGATGGTACGTCTTGTCATCTTCGATATCGAACTGGAAAACCAGATCAAGACCCTTGGCCGCCTCGGCGTTGAAGTTCTGTTCGAGTTTTTCGAATACCTGATCTACAGACATTGTTCTACCTTTATTGATATGGGTGTCCTCGAAATTCGACTTTATGGTGAGCGTTCGGTGGTGTCAAGCGAAATCAAACGGCTGTTTTAATTTTATTTAGGCGCTGCTTTATAACACCTTCCCGGACAAGGTACACTCCGGTGTTTGCAACAGACTCCCTGGAGAACGCATCTTGGAATTTCTTACTGAATACGGCCTGTTTCTTGCCAAAATGGCCACCTTCGTAGTGGCAGCCGTGGTACTGGTATCCGTTGTTATTTCTTTGACCCACAAAGAATCCGACGACCATGGCGACGACGGTGAACTCAAGATCCGTAAACTCAACGAGCATTACCGCAAACTGAAAGAATCCATTCAGAGCCGGTTAATGTCTGCAGGCGAGCGTAAAGCCTGGCAGAAGCAGAAGAAAAAAGAAGAAAAGGCCGAGAAAAAAGCCGCCAAAAAGGCGCCCGCCAACGAAGAAACTTCCGAAGCCAAATCCCGCATTTACGTCATTGATTTCGATGGCGACATCAAGGCAAGCGACACCGACAACCTGCGCCGTTCAATTTCAGCCGTAATGAGCGTTGCCAACCCTGAGACCGACGAAGTGGTTATCCGCCTGGAAAGCGGTGGTGGGCTGGTGCATGCCTATGGCCTGGCGGCCGCCCAGCTTGACCGGCTGCGCAGCAAAGGCATTCCGCTGACCGCCTGCGTCGACAAAGTCGCAGCCAGCGGCGGCTACATGATGGCCTGCGTGGCCGATCGCATCATCGCCTCGCCCTTTGCCGTACTCGGCTCCATTGGCGTTGTTGCCCAACTGCCGAACTTTCACCGGGTGCTGAAGAAAAATGACGTAGACTTCGAAATCCTCACTGCCGGCGAACACAAACGCACGCTCACCATCTTCGGTGAAAACACCGAAAGCGGCCGGAAGAAGTTCCTGGAAGACCTCGAAGACACCCACACCCTGTTCAAGGACTACGTCAGCGAACGCCGCCCGAACCTGGACATCAAAGCCGTTTCCAATGGTGATATCTGGTTCGGCAAACGCGCCCTGGAAGTGAACCTGATCGATGAGGTGAAAACCTCTGACGAATACCTGATTGAAGCCTGTGATCGGGGAGAGGTGGTTTCTGTGTCTTATCAACGCAAACGCACGCTGCCGGAGAAACTGGGTCTGGCAACCAGTGCCGCTGTTGAGCACAGTGTCTGGAAGGTTCTGAGTGCGTTCCGGAATCAGAAGATGCAGTAACATTGCGTCAGTGATTTGAGCTCGGTGAAGTGGACCCCATAATCTTGAAGTCGGCAACGATATGGGATAGCCTCACGACTATTACCACGCGGCCACGGCAGGCCGCACGCGATAACAATCCCACGGATGGAAACTGCTCATGGACGAGTCAGAAGCGTTCCCGCTCTCTCTATCGAAAGCACTTACCAACCCGCTGTCCCAGTCGCGAAGACTGCTGACACTGTCGGCCGACGCGCCGCTGATCCCGCATCGCCTGGTGGGCGAGCAGCGAGTGAGCGAGCCGTTCCGCTACACCCTGGACTGCTTTTCCCAACAGGGTGACATCGAACTCAAAACCCTGATGGCGCAACCAGCCAACCTGTCGGTTCTGCAAGCCGATGGCCGGTATCACCAGTTGCATGGCCTGGTCTCCGAGGCGGCCTTTCTGGGCGAGGACGGCGGCGTCAGCTACTACCAACTGACCCTGGTGCCCTGGCTCGAGATGCTCAAACTGGGCCGCGACAGCCGCATCTTCCAGGACCGCTCGGTGGTGGACGTACTGAGCGAGGTTTTCGACCGTCACGACCTGGCCCGGGGCGGCTACCGCTTCGACCTGCGCCGGGAGTATCCCGCCCGCAGTTACTGCGTGCAGTACCGGGAGAGCGACTTCCACTTCGTCAGCCGCCTGATGGAAGAAGAGGGGTTGTGGTACTACTTCGAACACTCGGGTAACGGGCGTGGTGAAGAAGGCGAAGAGGGTGAAGAAAGTGAAGCAAATCGATTTGATGGCCACCGTCTGGTCATCACCGACGACGTTGACACCTGCCAGCCGGTACAGCCCCGAACCCTCCGATTCCATCGCCAGGCCGCCACCGAACAAGAGGATGCCCTCACCCAGTGGGGCGGCGTTCGCCAACAGCAGCCCACCCGCGTCAGCGTGGGCACCTTTGACTACAAACAGCCCTCACTCACCAAGCGCACCAGCCTGGACACCCTCAGCGATCAGGGCAACCTGCCCGAAGCCGAGATGTACGACTACGCCGGGGAATATTACTACCACGGCTTTGAGCGCGGTGAACGGCTCACCGAGAACCGCCTTGAAGCGTACGAGTCACAGGCCAAACGTTTCCGGGGTGCCGGCGGCACCCGCCAGCTGGAAGCTGGCCGCTGGTTCGAACTCACCCAGCACCCCCGGCACACCGCCGGCGGCGAAGCCGAGCGCCAGTTTCTGATACTCGGCGTCACCGTGCACGCTGAAAACGCCCTGCCAGTCTCGGCTCACCTCAACACCTTACCCGGCAGCCTCAAACCACAAATCGACGCCGCCAAGCAGGCCCAGGGCCTGGAAGACCACCCGAACGACGCGACCAACGACTACCAGAACACCGGCACTGGCCACTTTCTGGTGGAAATCGACGCCCAGCGCCGGACCCAGCCCTACCGTTCCGCTCTGAATCACAAGCGCCCCGTGGTCGGCGGCCCCCAGACCGCCACCGTGGTGGGCCCCGAAGGCGAAGAGATCCACACCGATCACCTGAACCGCGTACGGGTTCAATTCCACTGGGACCGCCAGGGCCGGCACAACGAACAGTCCGGGGTCTGGCTGCGGGTGTCCCAGCCCAACGCCGGCCCCGGCTGGGGCGGGGTCTTCGTGCCCCGCATCGGCCAGGAAGTCATTGTGGATTTTCTGGAAGGCGACGCCGACCGGCCTTTAATCACCGGCCGCGTCTACAACGGCGAACAACAACCCGACTGGCACAGCCACGGGCTGCTCTCCGGGTTCAAGAGCAAGACCTATCGCGGCAGCAAGTACAACGAACTGGTGTTCGACGACGCCACCGATCAGGAACGGGTACGGCTGAACTCCGAAAACGAAAAGAGCCAGCTCAACCTCGGCTACCTGATCCACCAGAACGGCAACCACCGGGGTGCCTTCCGGGGCACCGGCTTTGAACTGCGCACCGACGCCTACGGCGCCATCCGGGCCAATCAGGGGCTCTACCTCACCAGTTGGGGCCAGCTCGGCGCCAGTGGCGACCAGTTGAACCTCACCCCGGCGAAACAGCAGCTCGACAGCGCCTGGCAACTGACCGACAGCCTCAGCCAGAGCGCCCAGGACCACAACGCCGACACCCTGAATGCCAAAGACAACCTCAAACAGGCCGGCGACGATGCCGACGACACCTACGGCACCAGCGAAGAGCTCACCGGCAGTGACCAGAACAGCGCATCCGGCGCCAGCGACAGCGGAGGAAGAGGCGAAGCCCCCCGAATGAAAGCCCCCTGGCTGCATATGGCCTCCCCGGCGGGCATCACCCTGAGTACGCCCGAGTCCACCCACCTGGCCCAGGGCCATTCGCTGAGCGTGGCCAGTGGCGAGGATGTGAACATTGCCACCGGCAAGAGCCTCGTCGCCTCCATCTCCGAAACGCTTTCGCTGTTCGTTCAAAAAGCCGGGATCAAGCTGTTTGCGGCAAAAGGCAAAGTAGAAGTACAGGCGCAAGGCGACGCCATGGAACTGACCGCCGAAAAAAACCTCAAGATCACCTCCACCGAGGGTTGGGTAAAGATCAACGCCGCCAACGGCATCCTGCTTGGCAGCGGTGGTGGCTACATCCGCATAGAGGGCGGCAATGTTGATGTTCATGGCCCGGGCAAGATCGACGTGAAAGGTGTACAGCATGCATTTGGCGGACCGACAAGCCTGGATGCCCCCATGCCGGAGTTGCCGGAGGGAGAGAATGTCCTGTGCCCCCGCAAGAATCAGGCTGCCGCCAGCGGTGGTGATGGCACGGTGGAAAGTTAATCATGTCAAGCATTGAAGAGACTGTATTCATTGCCGAGGCCGAAACCGCCATGGCGGCCGGCCAGCTTTACCGGCTGGTTGACCCAGGCGCCGTGCCTCAGCGGCAGCTACACGCCGACGCACGCCGCAAGGCGGGGTTGGTCAACAACCCGCTGCTGGCGCAGACGTCGGCGCAGCGTCTCTATCTATGGCCTCTGAGGCATGACATTACGCCCGAACTCGACCTCGAGAATGAACTCGCCGGCGAAAAAGCAAAACGCCCAGATAGCCTGCTCGAGCCCCCACCTTTCTGCGGCTGGCTCTTCACCCAGCAGGCGCGCTTGACTGTCGCGACGTATATCAGCCGACAACTGGTGCAGACCACGCCGGAGGGCAAACGGGCGCTGCTACGCTTTTACGACCCCCGGGTGATGAGTCAACTGCCCCGTATTCTGCACCCTCCCAGCTCTCTGCCCTGTTGGGTCCCATTGATCGCTGGGTTTATCTCGATCGACATGGGCACCTGTGTTGTATCGAACCACATGCCGACAAACGTCATATCGGCCACCTCAGGCTGACAACGGATCAATGGCAGGCCATTCGGCGTATCGGGCAGATCAACCGGTGCCTGGAACTCTGCCATTCACTACCCGAGCAAGACCGCCCCGCGCAGGTCGAGGTCGAGCGAATCGACGACTTGATCGTGGCGGCACAGGCGCACGGGCTACATGAGCGAGCAGCTGTGACCGCTTTCGTGCTGCACGGTTTGACGATACACGCGACATTTTATAAGCACCCGATCATGCAGCGTCTGCTGCGCAGCCAGTCCGTGGACAGTCCCGGCTATATCGAACTGACGAACCGCCTCGCCGAGCGCGACTGGGAAACGATGAAGGAGATATCGTGATATGACGCTGGCAGCAAGAGTTAATGCCCATGCGGCCCAAGGGGAACCCGCCGGCCTGCAAAACGGTCAGTGCGAATTCTGCGAACGCAAGGGTTTGCCCATTCTGCCTGTCCGTTACGCGGTCTGTCAGCGCAATGGTCGCAACCGCCCAATCCCGGAGCTTCCCGCAGAGCGTATCCAGGAGTTTACCGACATCGGGCTCGATAAGGCATGGGACGAGAACGGCGAATACACCCGGATCGTCGATGACGAGGTCCGTCCATTGATTACGGACGGTACCTCCAAGGTCAACAAGTATATCCTGCGCCAACTGCGTCAGGGCTATCTCTATCTTTATGACCAGGACAACCCGGACGGCATGTACTGGTATGCTTACGCGATCACCAGCGATGGCAAGTATTACCAGTTCCCCGTGGCGCGGCCCCCCTCATTGGAGAGCACCGAATTCCCCTGTCAGGACAAGGCCAACGACGCTCTGCATGCCTCGCTGGTCACATTGCCCAACCCGGACAACAGCGGCACGCTCTACTACGCCTTCAGCGAACATGCCTGGCCTATTGAGCATATCCGCAGGATTGGCAGTGACCAGGCGTGGCGTGATCGGCACATGCAGCAGATCGACATCCGGTCCTGGGTCGCTGGACAGTCACAGCCTTTTGCTTATGGTACCGACGAGCTGTCGATGGTGGCCGAATACAGCGAGGGCGCAGACGATCTCGGTACCCAGTTCTGGTCCAGCGGTCCGAAACGCGATCTCTACAGCCGCGAGGATCTGAAAGACGCCATGGATCTGCGGCTCGACCATGCGGCCAGCCGTTATCAGGGCAGAGGGCTGATTCTGGCCGTCAAGGATGAAGCCGGCATCATCGACGAACTGAACGCCTATCGTCACCAGGCGCTTGCCGAGGTCGAGGATTTCGTCTGCGAAAGCGATGACAATCGTCGCAAGCTGCTGTGCAAACAGGCGATCGACGCATTCAAAGAGAACTTCGCAGAGAATTACACCACGAGTCAGAAGAAATCACTGGACGAAGCCGTCGATAAAGCCCGATCCGAGCGAGATGCGTTTCAAGAGAAAAGTCATTCCGACGACGACGTCTCTCGGAGAGAGCGCGCGCAAGCTCAGCGTACTCGAAATCAGTTGAATCACGCGGTCAGAGAGGCCGAGGCTGAACGAGAGAATTTTTTGCTCGAACAACAACGCGGAGCCGAAGAGCGTGCACACCAGAAGCGACAGCTTCAAGCTGAAATCGAAGAGCTGAAACGTTTAAAAGCCGAACGAGAGGAGACGCTTGCCCGTCGAGCCGCCAGTCGTGATGAATCGGTCGCGGGCCAGGCCGAAGTACTGCAGCAGGATCCGTTTTATGACAACGAGATACAACGCAAGCAGTTTCTGATCAACAGCGTCAAGTCCGAGGCCGAGCGGATGGCCGAGAAGCATGCTGCTCAACTCGATGAGCTTTACGACACTAAAGCCTTGAAAGAGTTCACCGACAGCCACAAAGAGCGAACCCGTGTTTGCGAGGCCCTGCTAACTCTGCACGATAGCGATTATGCGCTGTGGGTGAAGCACCACCTGGACGACGTGATAGGTCGCTATAGTCAATCCGACTACTGGATGGGTCTGGGGCTGAGTGGTTTGCTCGCCAATGCGCTAAGGGGCGGTATTCTGTCCCCGGCCAGCGGTCGCCTCTGGCAATCGATGGCCGCGACGATGACAGCCGAAGGTTCGATGATTCTGGCTGCCCTGTTTTCCAGCAACGCCGAACTGATGCGTCAGGCGCGCGATACGATGGCCTCCGTACCCGCCGGTAGCCAACTGTCTACCGATACCCTGGCCGCTTGGGGCGATCGCTTCGGCACCCTCCAGGCGTCAACACTCACGCTGCGTCAACGACCGCCTTCCTCCGATGAGCTCATCAACCGGCTGCGACCCATCCAGGGTCAGCTCGCCAACACGATCGGAAACGCCATTGCGACACTCGTGGCCCAGGATCTTATTAGCGGCACCGACAACGACAGCAAGCCTACCTTGCGTCGCTTCATGCACCTGGAACAACTGGTCTTCATGAGCGACCCCGATGTCCAAAAGGGTGAGGCACCGCCACCGGAACTGATTGAGGTCACGTTGACGATGGCGCAGTACGCCCATTGGCAGCAGCAGATCGTCCGGCATTATCAGGACAGCGCGAAAAGCCAAGGAGCCGATACCGACCGCGCCATGCCCTCGCTGGGACGTGGTGGTGGCAATTTTTCCGCCCCCATGGGGGACAATGGGGTTGTCATGACCGTGACGATTCCCTGTTTTGGGCTCGATCCGGCGACCGTTCAGCGCTTGATCGCGAACGGCGCCCCGGGTGACAGCTATGATGCCGAACAGGCCCGGCAGCAATGGGCCGATCTGGCCCTGAGTGCCCGTAACGTCGCGGGAACGATCGCGGGCAGTGGCAGCTACGGCAAGCTGCTGGCGTTCGGACTGACCTCCTGGAATCTGCTACTGGCGGTCGACCAGGAGTTGCTGGCCGACGAGAACAGCGGCGCGGACTGGAACCGACTGCTGGGCTCGGCGGTCAGTCTGCTCAGCGCTGGCATGGGAGCTGCCGAAGGGTATCGGGCGATTCGTGTCGCCAGCCTGGGCCCCGGTGCCGAGGGGGCACTCGGCAGGCTGGTCAACGCCAGCGGCTGGAAGCTGGGCGGTGGTCTGCTCGGCGTGGCGAGCGGAACCCTCTCGATCTGGGATGGCCTGCGTAAATTGACCGAGTCATCCCGTGCCAGGCGTCTGGGCCAGAACCTGACTGCGGACAAAAAGCGGATCATGGGCGGCTTTGGCGTGTTGAGCGGTATCGGCACCATGCTGGTGATCGGCGCGGGCCTGGCCGTCGGACTCGCAGTGGGGCTCTTCTTCGGTATCCTGGCGTTGTTGTTGGGGGCCTGGCTGATCACCCTGGTTGCGCCGTCGGTGCAGATGTGGATCGATCGTAGCCTGGTTGGTTACCACACCAGCCAGGTACAGCCTTTCGACGACCTAGCCTCGGAACAGAGCTCACTGGAGATGGTGTTTCAGGGGTTGGTGGTAGAGCTGTCCTGGGAACCGGCGGCGCCTGATGCGACGAAATATTTTGATAGCACCTCAAGTGGCGGTGGGATGCTGGGGTTCAGTATCGATTCAGAGGCACGTAGAGAAGAGGAGGAACGTGTCGAAGATTTTGTCAGAATCAACCTGAAGGTTCGGGTGCCGAAGTTGGGTTCAATAAACTTGGGGATGAGGTTAGTAGCGAAAGGCTCAGGGGAAGCATTACTCGATTGGATTTATCAAAAAAACCGGGGAAGTGAATTGTTAACTGCTGGGGCCGGACGAGGCTCACTTCCTGACAATGGGTCCGATCATCGTCCGGAGTTCACCCTGAAAGACAATGCCTACGAGATGAGATGGTCACAGGTATATGCGAAGAACGTACTGACCCAATTGATCGATCTCACGATCGACTTCAAATCTATAGACACCAACTCGTTCAGCCGTGACCTCTTGGCTATGAAAATCGAAGACCCAGAAAATGAATGGGAGAGGACTGAATGAAATGCTTGGTGTTTATCATAGTGCTATGCCTATCCAGCAGCGCTGCACAGGCGGATATTCTATTCCAGGATCCAACGGGAAAAGCGCTCAACGCAGCGTTCGACAGCCTTTCAGAGAAGCAAGTCAAAAATGTCTCGCCGCCGGATGTCAACAAGAAGCAATATTTACTAGGGCTTCTTTATCTGAATGGTGACAAAGAATTTCATGTCGAACAGGATTGCCATAAAGCGGTTGAGCTATTAACAGATGCCTGGGAAGCGGACATTGCCGATGCCGGCCATGCTCTGGCAACCATGTATTACCATGGTGTTTGTACGGACAAGAATATCGGAAAAGCAAGAGAGCTAGCCACTCAAGCAGCGCAAGAGGGATATATTCTGGCAGAAAGAATGCTAGGAAGGGCCTACTGGGGACGTGAATGGGAAAAGCTTTATCCGCGTGATATGAACAAAGCGGTACTTTGGTTGAGTAAGGCCGGCAATGCAGGCGATAGACAATCCGCCGCAAACTTAGCCTATATTTATCGTGAGGGACTTGGCGTCAAAACAGATGAGAACAAATCTTTCTTATGGCTAAAGAAAGCAGTCTTCGCAAAATACACTGAGGCAAAAGGGATTGGCTTTACATCACTAGCAGAGTATTACGAAAAAGGCATGGGTACAGAGGTAAATCTTGTCAAAGCCTACAAATACTACGACCTGACTGGGACTGCTGGCGTCGAAGGCAAACAGCGCGTCGCCAAAGAAATGACTCAGGAGCAGATCGACGAAGCTATTCGCCGGTCGCGCGCTTGGCAGGAAGAAAATAATATTTATTTGCCCAGCTATCATGGCCTGGAGCGCCAAGCGGATGGCACGTATCGCTGAGCGCTTGGACAGTGTAGTGCTCAACTAATCCCGGACGGTATTTTAAGGTTTCTCTCAGTTGCAACGGGAGAATGGTTCTTTCAGGCCTGGCCGGCATCCTGACATTGGATAGAAGGGCGGGGGTGCCCTTCGTGCCCCAAGCTCGAGGCACGAAAGGCCAGAGTCAAACTCTAGGAAGCCCGACGCCGAAACAACGGCAAGTCAGTATCCCACGCCGCCTGGTACGTCTGGCTGAAGAAATCCAGATACCGGGCCGCCTCGGAACTGTCCTTGTCAGCCCGCAGTACAAACGTGCTGAACCCACAGCGCTTCATAAACTGAAGCTGATCCAGAAGCACATCGCCAATGGCCCGCATGTCACCTTCATAGCCGAAGCGCTCCCGCAGCAGCCGGCCGATGCTGTAACCACGGCCATCAACAAAACGAGGGAAGTTCACGGCAATCAATGGCACCTCATTGACCTTGTCAGCCAGCATCTCAGGCTCATCATGGCTGTCGAACCAGACACCGATATCGTCCCGGCCAGCAAACGAAGCCTCGTTTTCCAGCCACAGATCCGCCGGCACCAGCGCCGGCTTATCGTCAGGCAGAGCCAGACTTTCACCCTCTTCAGGGCGGGGCACCACAACCCAGTCATCCTGGCGCAGTGCGCCGTCAGCAGTAATTACCTCAGGCATAAACCCGCTCCTTGAATGGCTTGATACCAATCCGGCGATAGGTATCCAGGAAAGTCTCTTCGCTGGTGCGTTGCTCAACGTACACATTCACGATGTTTGAAATCACGTCCGGCACTTCCTCCCGGGCAAAAGATGGCCCCAGAATCTTGCCAATCTGCGCATCGTGGTGAGACGAGCCGCCCAGGCTGATCTGGTAGAACTCGTCGCCTTTCTTGTCCACGCCCAGCACACCGATGTTGCCCACGTGGTGGTGGCCACAGGCATTCATGCAGCCGGAGATGTTCAGGTCGATATCGCCCAGATCGTACAGGTAATCGATATCATCAAAGCGACGCTGAATCGCCTCGGCTACGGGAATCGACTTGGCGTTGGCCAGGTTGCAGAAATCGCCCCCCGGGCAGCAGATGATGTCGTTCAGTGTGTGCAGGTTGGCGGTCGCGAAACCCAGCGGCGTAATCGCCTGCCAGAGTTCAAACAGGCGGTCCTGGCGCACGTCTGCCAAAACCACGTTCTGATGGTGCGTAACCCGCGCCTCACCAAAGCTGTACTCATCGGCCAGATCGGCAATCTGTTCCAGCTGCTGGTCTGTTACATCACCCGGAGGGGTGCCGGTCTGCTTCAGAGTCAGCGTGGCAATGGCATAGCCTGGCTTCTTGTGGGCATCCACGTTGTGGGCCATCCACTGGTCAAAGTCACGATTTTCAAAACGCTGGCGGGCCAGTGTTTCGGTCGCATTGTCGAGTGATTCATAAGGCGGTTCCGTGAAGAAGCCTTTAATGTGCTCAACCGCGTCCGGAGTCAGCCGGGTGGGGGAGTCTTTGATGTGCGCCCACTCGGCTTCCACCTTCTCGGCAAAACCTTCCGGTGTCAGTGCTTTCACCAGAATCTTGATGCGCGCCTTGAACTTGTTGTCACGGCGGCCATAGCGGTTATAAACCCGCAATACCGCTTCCATGTAGGTCAGCAGATCCAGTTCCGGCAGGAATTCGCGGATAACCGGGCCAACCATCGGTGTGCGGCCCAGGCCGCCACCAACATGCACCCGGAAACCAAGCTCTCCGGCGTCGTTGCGTACCATCTGCAGGCCGATGTCGTGCACGCGGATTGCGGCCCTGTCGGTCTGCTCAGAGGCATTCACCGCCACCTTGAATTTACGGGGCAGGAAAGCGAACTCCGGATGGAATGTGGACCACTGGCGAATCAGCTCGCAATAAGGGCGCGGATCGGCAATTTCATCGGCCTGAACGCCCGCGAACTGGTCAG
>Ga0306868_1001015_pt1 | contig 15905 bp, 18 predicted proteins | sample AntRauTorckE6832_FD_190411 | JGI IMG/M metagenome (GOLD analysis project Ga0306868, IMG submission 190411) | Saline lake microbial communities from Rauer Islands, Antarctica - Metagenome Torckler E6 #832 (v2) (version 2) | ecosystem: Environmental > Aquatic > Non-marine Saline and Alkaline >... | reverse complement strand
CTCAGCGTGGCCATATTGGAGCGTATGACGCTTAAACGGCTATTTGCAGACCAGTCGCTCACGGAATCCGACTCCCCGTATTATAACCAATTGGGGCTGTTTGACTTATAACCGGACACTACTGATATACGCTAATTAATTTTATGAAGTTTTAACAGTTATATATTTGTGCATATTATCCAGTTTATTAATCATCTTTTGGTGATCATTAAACTTCAGAATAAACGTACCCAAGGTATGATGAGATCCATCAAATTGATCTACTTTATCGCCTTTAACTACTAAGATATTTTGTTCAACGATATGGGGTTTAATTTCATCTTTAATAACAACTTGACTTACAATTCCAGTCTTACGGGCATGCAGTATGTAAGATGAATAAAATCCATCAGTTTCTATTTGTTCTAAGTCAGAACAGTCTTCTCCCAAAGCTCCTTCCACTGAATACCGGATTAGATCAACACCTGTAGCATATCGAATAACTTCAGGTATTAAATTTCCTCCACTTCGAGGGCCAATTTCGAGTACATAAATATTTTTATTTTGATCTATAATAAATTCAATATTCAGCCCACTAACTTTCATATCAAGCAATCCCATCATCCGATCAACTTGTTTTCTTGCCCGCTCCTGTATATTTTTGCTTTCAATGTAAGGAAAGCTTATTCCAACAGGGACATGCGGATTGCATTTGAAATCATTATGCTGGGTACCAAAACAACTAAAAGCTAAACTGCCATCCCATGCAAATCCGTCTCCATCCATTTGATATGACTTTTTATTTATAAACTGCTCAAGGATAACCTCACCTAAAATAGAAAAGTCCTTTGCTTTATGAAACTTCGTTTTAAAATTATCGAGATTTGATAATTTGCTTACTCCCTTTGATCCTGAAGAATCAATCGGTTTAACAATTAAGTATTGATAACTATCTAAAAGGTATTCTGCGTAATTCTTTGCAGTTCCTTCCTCTTTAAAAGAAGCTGATTCCGGCACGTTAAAATTATTTTCTTTTAAAAATTTTCGAAATAAGTTTTTTCGTTGTAAGGTTAATACTGACTGATACGGATTACCCGGTAATCCCATTTTCTCAGAAACGTAAGCAGCAGTAGGAGCGCCAGGATCAGAAGCATACGATAAGATGCCATCTATATTGAGATCTGATGATAGATTTAGTATTTCCTCTTCCCTTATCGTACTCACGTTGTGATACTCATCAGAAAATTCATGACCGGGATTATCCGGCTTGTAATCAGCCGTTATCACATAGTAACCGGCTTCCTTTGCATATTTTATGGCAGGAATCTGAAAATGACTGGCACCTAACATTAAAATTTTCTTCATACAATTTCTCTAATGCTATTAATAGTTTCTGAAATACCTTCTTGATTCGCCTGAGTTAGTTCATGATACAACGGTAAACATAAAATCCTTTTGGAAATATCTACTGAAACAGCCGTTTTATTTGAACTCACATATTCCAGCTCACACAAGCTGGGATAAAAATACCTCCGCGGCGAAATACCGGCTTCTTCTGATGCCTCTTTGACTTGTAAGGTTATTTCTTCATTTTCAAAAATAACCGGGTAATAGGAAAAATTATATTGGGTATCCGGCTGTATCTGCTGAACCCTAACAGAACCCCCCTCGAGTTGTTTATCATAATACTGGCACTGCGCTTTATGCTTCTGCAAAATTTCATTAATGTATTTTAAATTACACAGTCCCATGGCCGCATGGAACTCGGAATTCTTACCATTAATGCCTACTCCTTCAAAATTATCGCGGCCTGCGTGCCCGAAATTCCGCATGCGCTGTACTTTCTGGTCAAGTTCGGCATCGTTGGTAATAACCGCCCCGCCTTCTACGGTATGGAACAGCTTGGTGGCATGAAAACTGGCCGTGCTGATGTCCCCATAATGATAGACGGACTTTCCTTTATATTTGGTGCCAAAACAGTGCGCTGCATCATAAATAACTTTTAGATTGTGCCGGTCAGCTATATCCTGAATAGCTTCGATGTCACAAGGGTTCCCAAAAACGTGGGTGGCTAAAATACCAGTCGTTCGATCAGTTATTGCTTCTTCAATTAAAGCAGGATTAATATTCAATGTTTCGGGATCAATATCAACATACACCGGACTGCACCCCTCCCACACAATGCTGCTGGTGGTGGCCACATACGAAAAGGGCGTGGTGATGATTTCTCCTTTTAGTCTCAAGGCTTTAATGGCAATCTGCAGGGCAATAGTTCCATTGGAAACATAGTTTAGATGGGCGACGCCCAAATATTCTTCCAGCTCTTGCTCTAACCGCTGCACCAGCGGGCCGTTGTTGGTCAGCCAGTTACGGTTCCAAACCTCATCCAGCAGGGTCTCAAACTCCTCACGGGGAGGTAAAAAAGGTTGGGTTACCGGTATTTTTGATTTTTTTTTCATTCTGTTTTGTTTTTCCATGGAAATTCTTCTCGGTCACTTTCTACATCTAAAAAATCACATAGTTTTTGATATGCTCTGCTTTCTGAAACATTTAATACTAATAAGTCATCCGGCCGGTGACGGAAATACTCTTTTACACTCCTGTTATGGTTTTGATAATGTTCAATGAGTATTTCCTTATTGTAGGGATCTTCGGGAGATATGTCATATACCCAGTTTCTCGCGTCCCACGGGTGTCCCTTATAAATGTATGTTGCATTCTGTAAATCTTCCTTTGTCGGTATTCGTCCATTCTTTCCCCACAGCTTCGCATGAAATTCAGTTAACGAATTGTACCATTGCTCGGGACTGCCCCGAACCGTTAAAATAAACTTACTTCCCGGAAATTCATGATCTAACACTACATAGGTATAGGGCTTGCTAAATGGAACGTCTTGAAAAAATTGGCCAGACTTACAATAACTTATTATAGGGCTAAAATCTCTTTTCGCCCAATCCTCCATCAGTTTTTCCGCAGGTCTTTGGTGACCTACAATAAACCCTAACTCCCCCATTGCGGCCTTCAATGAGGTCGTTCCAGTCTTATTATTTCCTATTCCAAAAATTTTAGGCTTACCCAAACTCTTTATCCGCCCTATGTTTTTACGGATAGTCCATATGTTTTTACGGATAGTCCATTTTATTGCATCAGGCAGTATTTTCTTGATTGTTTCAATCATTTTCTTTTCGAAATAAATTCTTTTATTGTATTCACAGTATAATGCATAATTCCTTTTTCAACTTGAGATATTACACCAATATAAACAATAGCTCCAATTACAACTCCCATAATCATTGTTAAGAGGTCTCCAAGGACTACGTAGGATGTAATACCCCATATTGTTCCTCCCATCAAGAGTGAAACAAATATAAACTTCCAGATATCTTTAATCTGATCGAAAACTCCATAGTCAATAAAAAGCCCACTATAATAACTGTTAATAAAATAAGCTAAAAAGCCAAACGCAGCTCTGAAAATAACCAATGCTAATACAGAATAACTTAGCAAAAAGAATAAACATACAGCTTCAATTAATTTTTTTATGACGCCAAGCCACAGAAAGAGATCACTTCTACCTTTAACTTTGAGGATATTGAGGTTATACGAATTTATCGGGTGAAATAATCCCGCAACACACAGCCACTGAAAATAGGGCACCGCCGGCAACCATTTATCGGTTAACACAAAACTAAATAACGGTTTTGCTAATACAATTCCTCCAATCATCAATGGTGCAATGATAAAAACTACCTGTCGCAATACTTTTTTATAAGCTTTTCTAAGTCGTTTATCATCATTTTGTATTTCAGATAACACCGGAAATGTAACTCTCGATAATGTATTTGAAATATTCTTCACCGGCAGTTGTCTTATCTTATTCGCCTGGGTATAGAAGCCCACCTGTGCAGAAGAATAGTAGCGCCCAATTAGAATCTCATAAATGTAGTTCGAAACTTGATTAAGTAAACCTGAAAGCATCATTTTACTGCCAAAATCAAACAGCTCTTTTACCCGCTTCCAATCGAAGACCCACATAGGTCGCCATTTCGATTGTATCCAAATCTGTATCGAATAAGCCGTAGTATCCGTTAATTGCTGTATAATCAGGCTCCAGACGCCATAATCCATATAGGCAGCCGTTATACCGGCCGCCCCGCCCACCAATGTTGAAGGCAGCTTGGCAATCATTAGCTTTTTAAACTGTACTTTCTTTGTCAGCCGAGCTATTTGCACCATCGAAAAGGCGGCAACAATAAACTTCAGGCCCAGCACGCGAATAAGATCAATCAGGATGGCTTCGCCGTAAAAGGAGGCGATGAGCGGGGCGCTCACAAAAAGCAGCCCGTAAATGGCCGTGCTCACCACAAGGTTTATATAGAAGACCGATGAATAATCTACTTCATCCGTTTCCTTTTTTTGAATCAGCGCCTGCCCAAAACCGCTGTCGGTCAGGCTTTGGCTGACAGCAATAAAAACGGCCAGCATGCCCATCAGTCCAAAAACCTCGGGAGTGAGCGCTCGTGCCAAAATAATAAAGACAACCATCTGCAGGGCCTGTACCCCGAATTGTTCTCCGAAAGCCCAGATAAATCCGCCCATTGTTTTATCCGTCAGTGATGCCATCTATGCGGCCTCCCGGGCTAAGAACCGGCAGTTACAGTATGGGAAAGAACGAATAGTCTTGGTCAAAGGTCGAAGGTCTGAAGGTTGAAGGTCATAATGTAGGAGCTCAAAGGCCCCAAGTCTATTGGTTGTAAGGTTTTATTGGTCAAAAATCATAATGTCGAAGGTCGGGGTCGTTGACTTTAGACCTTGCGACTTTAGACCGGCGTCTTTCCGACCAATTCCTTTAAATATTTACCGTAGCCATTTTTCTTCAGCTCATCAGCTTTTTTCAATAATTCTTGCTCGTTAATCCAGCCTTTTCGCCAGGCTACCTCTTCCAGGCAAGCTATCTTTAAGCCTTGTCGATGTTCGATAATTTCCACGTAGCGGGAGGCTTCCATCATGGCTTCATGGGTGCCGGTATCCAGCCAGGCATAGCCACGGCCCAGTACTTGAACTTCCAATTCGCCCCATTCCAGATACTGTTGATTCACGGCTGTTATCTCTAATTCACCACGATCTGAAGGTTCTACATTTTTGGCTACATCAACCACCCGATTGTCGTAAAAATATAGCCCGGTTACGGCAATATTGCTTTTGGGCCGGTTCGGCTTCTCTTCTATGCTAAGTGCTTTTCGGTTTTCATCAATTTCCACCACGCCGAAACGCTTAGGGTCGCTTACTTGGTAACCGAAAATCGTAGCCCCACTGAGGTTTTCTACCGTTTCTTTAAGTTTGGAATGGAAACCCTGCCCATAGAAAATGTTATCCCCCAAAATAAGGGCTACATTATCATCGCCAATAAAATCTTCGCCAATGGTAAAAGTTTGGGCCAATCCTTTGGGTTCAGGTTGAACGGCGTACTGCAGCTCAATGCCCCAGTCAGAGCCATCACCAAGCAATTTCTTAAAATTGTCCTGGTCTTCGGGGGTGGTGATTATTAAGATCTCTCGAATCCCGGCCAGCATCAGTACGGACAGCGGGTAATAGATCATCGGCTTGTCATAAACCGGGGCCAGCTGCTTGGAGATGGCTTTGGTTACCGGGTACAGGCGCGTACCACTTCCACCTGCTAAAATTATACCTTTCATTGGTAACTGTATTTGGTGTTTGTGCTTTTAATTTTGTTTATCGGCCTCTTCATAATAAGTGCTTTTTATAAGTGTCAAAGGTCAGTAGGTCGCAGATCTTAAGGTCGAAGGTCTTTTGGTCTAAAGTCATAGGTCTTAATTAAGATCAAAGTTCTAAGGTCGGACATTGGACCTTCTGATTTTTGACCTTCCGGACCTCAGACCTAATCGACCTTTGACCTTCGACATTTAGACCTTCGACCCATTAAGTTGTACCTAACCGTTCTAAATCATAATTTTTATCTGTCACCGCCTCAACCCAGTCGATATTTTTCAGATACCATTCTACCGTTTTTCGAATACCGCTTTCGAGAGTTTCGTCTGGCTTCCAGCTGAGTTCCTCTTCGATCTTCGAAGCATCAATGGCATAACGGTAATCATGTCCCGGCCGATCGGTAACAAAGGTAATCTGATCCTCATAATTGCCTTTATCCTTGGGTTGTAACTCATCCAATATGGAACAGATCGTTTGAACTACCTCAATGTTCTGCTTTTCATTGTGGCCACCTATGTTGTACGTTTCACCAATTTTGCCTTCTTCAACTACTTGATATAAAGCTCGGGCATGATCATCAACATACAGCCAGTCGCGCACGTTTTCGCCGGTGCCGTATACCGGAATATCCTCACCCTGTAATGCTTTAAGTATGACAACCGGTATCAGCTTCTCAGGAAATTGAAACGGCCCATAATTGTTGGAACAGTTCGTAATTACCACTGGGAAATCATAGGTATGATACCAAGCTCTTACTAAATGATCGGACGAAGCTTTGCTGGCAGAATACGGTGATCTCGGATCGTAAGAGGTCGTCTCCTTAAACAATCCTGTTTCTCCAAGTTCCCCATATACTTCATCGGTAGATACATGCAAGAAACGAAAATTCTGTTTTTTATCTCCTTCTAATGTTTCGTAATAGTTTCTTGCCAGATCTAAAAGATTGTGAGTACCAACGATATTTGTTCGTACAAATTCAGCTGAACCATCAATGGAGCGATCAACATGAGATTCGGCGGCCAGGTGTATCACTTTATCCGGCTTATACTCGTTGTATATTCTTTCGACCTCCTTAGTATCACAAATATCTGCCTCCTCAAAATAGTATCGGTCGGAATGTGCAATAGACTCCAAACTTTCCAAATGACCAGCATAGGTCAGCTTATCAACATTAATAACGGTATTATTGGTTTCATTAATGATCATTCGAGCTAAAGCCGAACCAATAAAACCTGCGCCACCGGTAATTAAAACTTTTTCCATTCTTCTTTAGATTTAGTCTACTAGTTTTTTGTAGTCCCCTTCTACCATATCCTTCACCAGTGAATTATTAGAGGCCTTTGAAATACTATCCAAGAGTCTTCTCCCAAAGGGATTCCTTCGGAAGACTACATTCGCCCGATGAAATAATCGGGACTCATTGCACCGAAGGTATGCCTTCGGCACGCTCAGACTGACGTCATATTGAGCGCAGCGTAGCGAAGTCGAAATAGACTTAGGTTATGCAAAGGCCTCTTAATAGTATATTTTGGCAACCAATCCAACTTTTCATTTGCCTTTTTTAGCGTCACCAAGCAATATTTCTACTTCTGTGGGACGAAAGTACTGTGGATCGACTTCGCTGAGGGTTTCGCCGGGGCTCAACGTTGAGGAGTTTAGGGGTTTAGATGTTGAGGAATTTGATTGTTGAGCAGTTGAGACGTTTAGATGTTTAGCCATTATCTTTTCATCTATTCCAGCTACAATGCCTTTTTCGTTTATACCTTTTCCCTCCCATCGGAGTTCGATGCCGAGATGACCAAAAGCCATTTCGCAGAATTCCCGAACCATTGTTGTTTCGCCGGTGGCCAGTCTCAAATGTTCAAGCTGCTTCAGCTTAATCAGCATTATCCCACATAAGATTCACATCGTAATTATTAAATTCGTTATCTTTTGATATAATAATATACTCTTCCTTTTTGGCCTGAGCAATAATCAGTCGATCAAACGGGTCACGATGATGATAGGGCAGTGCTGTATTGGTTAAAACATGATTGGGACTGATAGGAAGAAGTAAAAAACCACTTTCAAAGAAAATTTCAAATATTTTCTTTAATTCAACTTTAAGTTCCAATTTACCCAATGAATATTTAATCCCCATTTCCCACAAGGTGGCTATACTCACAAAGCACCTATTTTCGGTATCTTCGATGATTCTTTTTGAAAATCGTGGCAGTTTTTTATCATCTGTAACGAACCAAATTGCAGCATGTGTGTCTAAAATAACGTTCATTAATCTCCGTAATCCTCAAAATCATCCAATGGTTCGTCGAAATCCTGTTTCATTTCAATAAGGCCTTTTGCTAAACCGGCTTTCTTGACATTAGAGCCCTTATTTTTTTTCATCTTTGTTTTCAAAAAATCGAGAAAATCATCCGCTTCATGCTTTAGTTCATCAGGAAGCATGGCTAATTTTGAATATAAATTTATGTCACTCATTGGTCAAAAGGTTCAATTATACATAGGGTTAATATACAAAAACTATAAGTCCTCATATTTTTCTCTTACTTCTTGCAACGTAACCGTTTGAATATCTCCTGCCTCGTAAGCATCTATACGCTTTTCAGCCTCTTTTTTCCATAATTTATCAATTTCCTTATCCGGCTTATCCAAACTCTGTAACAACCGATCGATAATTTCAGCCTTTTCAGCCGGTTTCATCTTTATCGCTTTTGAAATAAGTTGCTCTTTATTAACCATAACTCTCCAATTTAAGTATGATAGATTGTCTCATACAATTTACCATTTTACTGCTCTATATTCCATCTTAATGATGCTACATATACCAAGACACCAATATTTTTTTGCTAATCGTCATTTATCGTTTGTGATTACTTCAAAATCGCTATCCACCATATCCTTCACTACTTGATTTATAGAGCGCTTTGCAGAACCGCTGAGTAGTCTTCGACTACATTCGTCGTTCCTCCTCATTGCGCTCAGACTGACGTCATATTGAGCGCAACGGAGTGAAGTCGAAATGGACGTCAGTAATGCAAAGTCCTCTTATAGAAAATTCAGGCTCCCATCCCAGCTTTTCTTTGGCTCTGGCAGGATCACCCAGTAGCATTTCTACCTCCGTGGGACGAAAATACTGGGGATCGACTTCGATGAGGGGTTGACCTTCGGTCAACGTTGAGGAGTTTATGGGTTTAGATGTTGAGGAATTTGATTGTTGAGTAGTTGAACCGTTTAGATGTTTAGCCATTATCTTTTCATTCATTCCAGCTACAATGCCTTTTTCGTTGATGCCCTCTCCTTCCCAGCGTAGTTTAATGCCCAGGTGTGCAAAGGCCATTTCGCAAAAGGAGCGGACGGTGGTTGTTTTGCCGGTAGCCAAGACCAAATCTTCGGGATCTTTCTGTTGTAGCATCAGCCAGATGTCACATATATAGTCTTTGATATATCTTTTTCCTAAATAATTTTTCTGCAGTAATTTGAACGCTTTTACCCATCCTTTATCTTTAATCAATCTCATATACAAGACTTCCGGGCTTGCTCATCTTTTCAGAAGCCTCAAGCAATTCAATACCTACAACATTACCGTTCTTATCATAATCTATAATTATACCCGGCTTTTCTTCATCACTTTCAACAATATCAGCATCCGAAAATCGGAGATATACGATATCCACATCCTTATCGAATTTAATATTCATATTTGTCTATTTTAGAGGTTTTATTCCGATGTCTCGGAAACCAATATACCCAAAAAGGGTAATAATTTAACACACCCCGATCCAGCACATAAAACCCATGTACTGAATCACCCCTCTCCCCGAATTGGTCGGGACAGGCAAGAGGGGACTATTCCTTGTATCATTTTTTAATAGTCCTTTTCTATATTTAGAATCAGTTACTACCGAATCAGGATCATCCAAAGTCAACCGCACTGTTTCTTTATCAAGCCCTCGATCTTTTATACGTTCGATAGCATGTTTTGAAAAAGCAAAGGCCATTATTCCTCAGTGTCATTTATTTCTGTTCTATTAAGGGCTGCATTATCACTCTCAACCATATCTTCTACCAACTCTTTAATAGCATACTCCGGCTGCCATCCCAGCTTTTCTTTAGCCCTTGAAGGATCTCCCAGCAACATTTCTACTTCCGTTGGACGAAAGTACTGGGGATCGACTTCGATGAGGGGTTGACCTTCGGTCAACGTTGAGGAGTTTAGGTGTTTAGATGTTGAGGAATTTGATTGTTGAGTAGTTGAGGCGTTTAGATGTTTAGCCATTATCTTTTCATTCATTCCAGCTACAATGCCTTTTTCGTTTATACCTTTTCCCTCCCATCGGAGTTCGATGCCAAGGTGTGCAAAGGCCATTTCGCAGAAGGCACGTACGGTGGTGGTTTCGCCGGTGGCCAGCACCAGGTCCTCCGGTTGGTCCTGCTGCAGCATCAGCCACATGCCGCGCACGTAGTCTTTAGCATGGCCCCAGTCGCGTTTGGCATTCAAGTTGCCTAAAAATAATTTCTTTTGCTGCCCGGCTGCTATACGAACGGCCGCACGGGTAATTTTACGAGTTACAAAGGTTTCGCCTCGTCGCGGCGACTCGTGGTTAAAGAGGATACCGTTCACCGCAAACATGTCATAAGCTTCGCGGTAGTTTTTGGTAATCCAATAGGCATAAAGCTTCGCTGCTGCGTACGGAGAACGCGGGTAAAAAGGCGTATCTTCATTCTGTGGCATCTCCTGCACCTTGCCATACAGCTCAGAAGTAGAGGCCTGGTAAAATTTTGTTTTCTTTTCCATACCTAAAATACGTATAGCTTCCAGCATACGAAGTACGCCCAAGGCATCCACATCGGCGGTGTATTCCGGAGATTCAAAAGAGACCCCTACATGACTTTGAGCCGCCAGGTTATAAATTTCATCCGGCTGTGTTTCCTGTATAATGCGAATCAGGTTGGTTGAATCTGTCATATCTCCGTAATGCAGGTAAAAAGGCCGTCCTTTAAAGTGGGGGTCGTGATAGAGGTGGTCAACCCGCTTGGTATTAAATGAGCTGGCTCGGCGCTTGATACCGTGTACTTCGTATCCTTTCTCGAGTAGTAATTCTGCAAGATAGGAACCGTCTTGTCCGGTAACGCCGGTGATTAATGCAATTTTGTTTTTAGTAGCTGTCAAAATCTATTGGTCTATAGTTTAATTGAATTCCAGAAAAAGTTAGAAGCTCAATGCTTTGCAGCTTTGTGCAACCTATTCAACATTCTTTAAATAGTCCAAATCATCCAAATCTTTTGGCCTGCCTGTTTTTTCTTTGTTGATAATTAAATGCTCCAAACTTAGAAAATATAATGACATCAACTTGTCTGCTATTTGAATTCTTTCTGTTTTCTTTTTTAGCCAAGCCTTTTCAAAGTCAACCCCTTCAATTTCATTTAACAGATCAATCCGATTTGGTGGAACGCCAAACTGTATAATATAACCTGGCTCGGTAAGTTCAGTTTTATCATGAATACCCGGTATATCTCCTTCCCAAAATTCTAAAAGTGCCTTAAAAAGCGCATTAACATTAGTATCAGAATTCTCATAGAATAGATCAATATCCCCCGTTAACCGAGGATATCCATAATAGATGACCGCCTCACCCCCTACAATCACATACGCTACCTCATATTGATCCATGAGTCTTATAAACTCAAGGATATCAGACGTAAAATAATCTGAATTGATCATTTCTTATCTATATTCTTATAATATGCTCTTACATCGGGGGCATCTTTTCCGTAAGTTTTTCTCTTGAGTTCCTTTACAACATGTTGTCGCTCTTCAGGTGTCATCTCCGTAGATTGCCTGATATCCCATTGCCGGGCCTCATCCTGATTTTTAGCGATATGTACAACTCTTTTTAGCATAAATGAGAAAAGTTTTGTCTTTAGAATTAATCAATAATATAGCTATAAGTTGCCATAAAAAAATCGTTCCCGGCTAAAAGTAGCTTTTCCTTGCACTTTAAACTTCAAACTTTCAGCTTGTTAGCTTTCAATTTCCACTTCTTTTATCTGATTCAAGTGCTCCAAAAACCAACCATAGGTTGATCGAATACCATCTTTAAATTCAATATTGTAGCTCCACCCCTCTTCTTTCATACGACTTACATCCATCAGTTTCCGAAGCGTTCCATCAGGTTTGGAGGCATCCCACTCAATATTGCCTTCATGGCCTGTAATGTCCTGTATTAATAAGGCTAAATTTTTGATGGTAATATCTTTGCCGGTACCCACATTATATAAATCATATTTCATGTTATTATTGAGGGTAAAGAACACCGCCTCAGCCACATCATCTACATGCAGAAACTCCCGCATGGCCGACCCCGTACCCCAAAGTTGTACAGGCGTATGCCCGTTTTCTTTAGCTTCATGAAACTTCCTGATCATAGCCGGTAGCACATGTGAGGTTTTTAAGTCAAAATTATCATTGGGGCCATATAAATTTGTCGGCATAAGCGATACATAGTTTCGTTCGTATTGCTGCCGAAGGGCTGCCACCATCTTTACCCCGGTTATTTTGGCAATGGCATACCACTGGTTCGTCGGCTCCAGGGTGCCTGTTAGCAAGTATTCCTCCTTAAGCGGCTGATCGGCATGCTTGGGATAGATGCAAGAACTGCCCAAAAAGATGAGCTTCTCTACACCATGCTCGTGAGAGGCAGCAATGATATTGTTCTGTATCGCAAGATTTTCGTATAAAAACTGCCAGGGATAGTCATTATTGGCCATAATACCACCCACACGGGCGGCGGCATCAATGACCACCTCAGGCTGTTCTTTTTCAAAAAAACCGTCGACGGCTTGCTGGTTGCGCAGGTCAAGTTCGGAACTGGTACGGCCAATAATACCTTCATAGCCTTCCGTCTCCAGCCTTCGCTTTACGGCTGAACCAACCATTCCCCCGTGCCCGGCAATATATATTTTACTTTCCTTTGTCAGCATCTCTTATCTGATGTTTTCAACTCTTTTCATACGCCTCATAATCCCGATAAAATTCCTTATAATAATTCTGACCGTAATAATAATCACTGCTCTCATCGGCCTCAAAACCATTGAGCACCGTACCCATCACTTTTGCATCCACGCGTTCAAGCTGATGGAGGGTGTGCTCCAGTTCTCCGATCTTGGTCTCTCCAAATTTTGATACTACCACAACGCCGTCGGTCTGATCAATGAGCGAAGAAGAATCGGTGATAATGCCAAAAGGCGGGGTATCAATAATTACGCGGTCGTATTGGAGCTCCAGTTTTTTTATTAGTGCTAAGAAACTGGAACTTTTGGTTATAGCTGAAGCATTGGGCGGACGTTTACCGGCGCAAAGCACACTCAAGTTGGGGACTACTGTAGGCCTGATGGCTTCCTCAAGGGTAGCTTCTTCAAATAACACATCTACCAAGCCCGGTGAACGCTCCATTCCAAACATGTTGTGCAGGTGGGGGCGACGCAGATCGGTATCCACAATAATTATTTTTTGATCCGCCTCGGCCATCACAATGGCAAGGTTTGCTGCTATGGTAGTTTTACCCTCTCCCTGGGTGGTGCTGGTTACCATGAGTGATTTTAAATCGGAATCAGGGTTAGAATGCAGGATATTACTTTCCAGCCGGCGGAACGACTCGGCCGCAGGTGAAACGTTATTTAGCAGGCTCACCAAACGCGTAGATACTTCGCTGCCCTGCACGGTCGTTCGCTCTTTTCCCTCAAAATTATCGTTAATATATTTTTGAACATTGGGAACCACGGCAAGTAAGGGAACCTCAAACTGCTTAAGCTTTTGGGTGCCGTCGATAGTGGTATTAAATGCTTCTTTCGTAAACACATAGCCAACCCCCAATATGCTTCCCAATAGAAATCCAACTAATAAATATAACGGGGTATTAGGTTCCACGGGTACTTCAGGAATGTATCCTTCATCAACCAATTGCCCTTTGCCAAATTGGGTTTGCTGCCACAACGACATTTCAGCATATTGCTGAGAAACCGTTACATAAAGCTGCTCGTTTATTTTTACATTTCTCTGCAAGCGGGCCAAACCCATCATATTTTCAGGCAAGTTATCGAAGACCTGCTCAAGTTGATTGATTTCAGCAGTAAGAACATCATTTTGTGATTGATACTGCTGTTGTTCAATTTTTAATTCGATAATTTTTTTATTTAATGATGAAATATTTTGGGTAATACCCTCTCCAAGAGATCCAATATATTCATCGCTCTTAGAAAGCAACTCATTAGTCAAACTTCGAATTTCATTTTGATAATCTTCAATTTGCCTGTTTAGTGTTTGTAACTGTGCAGGAGGATTATTGTTGTTTTTAAGCCCTGGGTTTTCTGAGAGTAACTGCATCCGCTCAGTCTTAAGTTCTGTCAGTTGAAACTGCAGGCGCTGCATATTGGATCCAAGAGCATCAGCATATTGATCGGCCAAGCCCGGCTTAATTTCATCAAGTTGATTTTGATACTGCTCCAAAGCAGAATTAGCCGTTACCAGCTTTGTACGAGCCTCTTGTCTGCGCTGCTGCAATTGTGCCGAGCGTTCTATCATCGCTTTGGTCTGCGCATCCACCTGAACCAGTTCATTTTCATCCATGTATTGCTGAAGTAGTACCTCTGCTCTATTCAGTTCATTTTCAATACGGTTGCGCTCTTTTTCCAGAAAGGCTACGGCTGCATTGGCCGATTTTCGGTGCTGCCGAGTGGAAAACTCGCTGTATAATTCAATCGTCAGATTAACAACATTAGCGGCCTCTATTGGAGACGGACTTTCATAGCTGATATTGACCAAATTGGATGCAGCATCAACTTGGTTAAAAATCAATTTTTGCCGTAATCGGGAGGCAACGACATCTTTTGATACCATGGTAGAATCATCCGGGTATTCCTCAGAAAGAACCGGATATTGCCGCCCATTTTTCATGATTCGCATGTCCATGAGCGTATCGGCAATTTCTTTAGACAGATTACGAGAGCGAAGAATCTGTAGCTCATCGGCAATAGAGCTGCCTATGCCAATGCCATACGAGTTGGTAAGAAGATTCCCCAAGTCACTGCCGGCATAGGAATACTGGTTTTGAGATTCAGTAATAAGTATGGATCCTTCGCTTTTATAAATGGGCGTTTTAAAAAATGCCGCCAATCCGGCCAAGAATACACAAATGACTATCACACCGGTGATAATCCATTTATGGCTCCATAAAAGATAGAAGAGATGGCGTAGATCTACTACATCCGGATCGTCTTTCGCATTATTTCGCTGCTCGCCACTATAATTTTGCAGACTGCCCCGGTAGGATCCATTCGATGAATGTGTTCCGTTGTTGTTAGATGACATATGAGTACATAATTAAATATTCCCGAACAATAAGGCCTTGTGCTCTAATTGTTGTTTAAAAAAAAATGATGAAAGCGTTATACAGTAACGCGTGTACCGATTAGATTTAAACGATTCTGAGTGGGGTTTTAGTCACACTCTGACCCACCCCTAACCCCTTCCGCCAGCTGGCGGAGACCAATTGTTTCCCCTCTTGCTCCGAAGGAATGCCTGCGGCAAGAGGGGATTAGGGGTGTGTTATTTCCCAATAGGGGAATCACTGCCTATTTTTTTTTCAATCGGTACACGCATTACAGTATATTAATTTTATGGTACAAAATATAAAAACTATTTACCAAATAATATTTTTGTGTACGAAATGAACCTCCTACCGGAATCGAACCTAAACAAAATTATCAGCATTTATAGAATGAACAACCCCGAGGCAGAGCCGTCGGGGTATCACCAAGAAACGAGGGATACGCCAAAACAATTTTCTTTCAACAGAACCCACCCCTTCACCCCTCCAGAGGGGACTTTCCCAAAGGGATGCCTTCGGCAAAGGATATTTTGGCGTATCTTGCTTCTATAAGCTATTCCGACCCAAAGGATCGGGGTATTAAACCACTTATAGAATAAAATTTCCAGGTTGTTTATAATACAGCCAAAACTGCATGAATGGATCCTTTTAGCCTCTTAAAGATTATAGTAACGTGTGTATCGAATGAATAACCCCGAGGCAGAGCCATCGGGGTATCAACAACAGGAAGAAGATATGCAAAAATTGGTTTCTATTTATTATTACCCACCCCTACACCCCTCCAGAGGGGATTTTTAGAAATTTTCGCAT